>ERZ773162.1000-NODE-1000-length-26094-cov-31.809094_pt1 | contig 26094 bp, 24 predicted proteins | sample MGYA00511113_ERZ773162 | MGnify/ENA primary metagenome ERZ773162 (study PRJEB29015, sample SAMEA2737807) | human gut metagenome | biome: human gut; feature: human-associated habitat; material: faeces | place: China | collected 2012 ... | reverse complement strand
TGATTCAGTAGAAATTAAACCAGCTTTAGAAAAATTAATTAAGGATTAAGAGAATTAGTTAATGGGGAATATCATCAATGGATAAAATTAATAATGTTATTGATTATATTTCTAATTTTGATGATATACAAGATTTAATTTCACTTAATATGAATCAAGTAATAAATAATCATTTTGATTTAAAGAAAGTAACAGCTACTTGTGTTGTATTGACGTATAATGAGGAAAGATGTATTAAAAGATGTTTGGAACATATTATAGAAGTGTTTGATGAAATTATCGTTATTGATACAGGGTCTAATGATTGTACTAAAGAACTTATATTAGAGTTTGAAAATAAGAAACTGAAATTATTTGATTTTGAATGGTGTGATGATTTCTCTAAAGTCAGAAATTTTGGAATAAGTCAAGCAAATTCCGATTGGATAGTTTTCATAGATGCAGATGAGATTTTTCAAACAAATGATAAGGATAAGTTATATGAGGTTCTTTCTTTGTTTGATAATATTATACAAAAAAAAGATATTTCATTATCGTTTGAAATTCATGAGAAAAATACTAAATTTGTATTTGATGATATTCCTAGGGTAATTTATAAAAATGGTAACTGTAAATATTATGGAAATGTCCATGAAGAAATTAGATCAAATATGGAAAAAGTTATACTTATTAAAACAAATGTAGTACTTTTTCATGATGGATATTCAAAAGATATTATTTTAAAAAAAGATAAGAAAAAGAGAAATATTTCATTATTAAATGAATGCATTGAAAATGAACCAAATAATCTAAGATGGTACTATTATTACTCTAGAGATGGAATTGGTCTAATTAATGATATAGAAAATTTACAATTTGTAGAATCTATACTAGATAGGTATGAAAAAGAGGCAAAATATAAATATTTTGAAAATAATGAAGGATATTATTTCAAATTAATAATGTTATATATGGAATTACTAATTAGAGTTGAAAAAACAAATAAAATTGAACAAACAATAAAAAGATATAACTTAGAACAAAGTGATTTCTATGATATTCAGTTTTATAAATCATTATCTAAATTAATCAATATAGAATTGGAATATGAATTACTATTAAAAGAATTACTAGAATTTAGAAAAAATAATTTTGAAAAACAAGATAGTTCAATTAGTAAAGATGGAACTCATATAGATTTATTAATAGGAGCATTGTTATTTGAAACTAAAAGATTTGAGGATTCAAAAAAATATTTCGATTTTATTGGAAATAAGTTAGATGGAGCAATTGATAAGAAATTAATAGATAGTTATCGAGATATTATTAATAAAATAGAAAGCAAATGATTAATTACTTAATTTAAAGAAAGGAAGTAAAAATGGAAAATATGATAATCGGTTTAATAAATGTTATTGCTCCTTGTATTACCGCAGTAGCAAGCTGTATAGCAATAGTTGAAACGCGTAAAAATGCAAAGGAATCTATAGAAACTGCATATAAACAAATTGAAATAACAAAAAGTGACAGTATAAGACAAGAACAAAGGTATCAAGAAGAGAAAAAGTATTTAGAAATGCAAGATAGGTTAAGAGAACAACCGTTTTTTACCTTATCTAGTGCAAAACGTTCAAAAATTAGTGATAATCGTTTTCTTATTGATATAACTTTTAAAAATGAAGGTAGAGATAAGTCATATGAAACTTATGCTGGAACTGAAAGTAAAAAATGTAACTCAGTATACCCAGATAGAGAAGTAGTGTTTCATAGAGTTGAAGCTATTAGAAACCCCATTGTTAAAGTTGATCACGAAATTACAACAACTTGGTGCTTAAATGAAGGAAAGGATTTTGAGGACTGTGTTGCTGTACTTCCACTTAATTTTGAAGATGGCTCTGGAAGAGAATATACGCAAGATTTCAAGTTAGCTATTAGTCTTGTTGATGGGAAAATACACGCAGATGCTTTAGCATATAGTAAACCAGTATTAAGAAATAAATAATATGGAATATCTTATATAAAAGGAACTATAACATTTTGAATAGTTAGAAGAATGTAGTTCCTTTTTGTGTTCAATACTTTATGAAAAATTAATAATCGTATTGGTAGTGAAATTAGACGAAGTCTAAAGCACTACTTTTTTTATACCCCGCTTTAGACGTTGGCTATTAAGGGGGATATATTTGTGCATAAAATCAGATCTCCTCCTGATTATCTTCAACCAAAAAATACAGGAGGAAGATAGGATGGAAAACGATTATAAAAGAAACTATTTTTGGATCAAAAGAGATCTTAAAGGAAACAAACACTATTATTTTAAAATAAAAGGTCAATACCATGAGGTATCGGAAGAAGTATATAAAACTTGTTACAATTCATTTAAAAAAGAGGAACGTGAAAAAGAAAAGAGAAGTGAGTTTAAAGTATCCAGTTTAGATCAGTTAGATAATAATAATACAGCGCTTGTAGATAAGATTGCTGATAATAATAATCAATATGATACTTTTAATATCAATGAAGAAGTTGAAAATGTAATGAACATCATTAATCAACTTTCAGAAGAAGATAGGAATCTTATTACGAATCTTCTTATCAAGAATAAAACAGAAAGAGAACTCTCTACATTGATGGGTGTTTCTCAACCAGCAATACATAAACGTAAAAAAAGAATAATAGAAAATATCAAAAATAAGTCAAAAAAGTAACTTGTTTTTTTTATAAGGTTATCAAGTAATAAAATAATGTCCAGTTATATATGAGGGGAGTTATTAAGCATCTCCTCTCAAGAGGACATTGAAAACAGAATAGTCTGAATCAGCAACAAAAAGTTTTCTAGCACGTTGATAGTTGCGCCAAGAGAATACGTGAACATAGAAATGTAAGGTCACAATAAAATGTGAACTTTTTTCTCTGTTTCGTATTGGAGCGAGAAACAACTGATCATAAAAAGGTGAGGATAGACCTTTGCCGATATGAAAACGTAAATGATACTTCACTCTATTCAACAGTCGAGCGTGAACAAACCGTCGCAACAATTGAGGAGTGGTCTTTGACACGTGTGTCGTATGTTCTTGATGATCCTATACAGAAGCTGGTTTGGACATTGGAAAAAAGACTTGAACCGATACGTTTATTGATAGATCGTGACACCTGTAAAAAAATGCAGGTGTCATCATTGTGTTAATAAAGGAAAGGATTGATCTTATGAAAAAAGTACATATTTTAACACAAGAAGAAAATAAACTTTCTTCGAAGCAGTTAGATGAATATATGGAATTCGCTGCTAAAAACAATTATGAACTTACTGGAGAATTGCATTTTCATTTTTCCAATGCTTTTTATGAACCAGAGAAGTTTGTGAATACAATAAAGGATCTTACAACAAGCAGGACATTTGTTACTGATGGTGAGTGCATCGTGTTTGCTAATGCATTCAATGATGGAAGACTTCTTAAGGCATTTGAAGATAATGGCTTTGAAGTCTATGAACGTGACAGTGGTCGTCTTATTCAGGATGTGTTCAATGAATTCAACGAAAGACAGATTCATACTTTGAAAGCTGTAATTAACAGTGCATTAGAATCAGCTGTTAATAATAAGCCACTGTTTGTAACAAGCAATTCAAACAGTGAAGCCACTCATGATTGTGTACGAGAATATGTATCCAAGTATGACTTGGATCATGCTGTTGTTATTCAACTTTCAAATCTGAATGAAGAATTTAAAAAACAGATTGGAGATGTCATAAAAAATGAAAAGTGTGACCATCTGGTACTTATTGAACCTGATTCTTTTTCAAAACAAATGCAACAGGATGTTGTTGACTTTGCATTGGAAAATAATCTGAAAGTAGACAGTTACTATGCACAGCCAGAAGTTGAAATTTCATTACAGATGAAAGGCATGGTTAACTGATTGAATGGATATCTTTGATTACTATTACATATATACATGCCTGAAGAAACTTGTCACCTATAAAAAAATCACTAAAAATGTTGCCAATAAAGTTCTGAAAAAGTATGAAGAAGAATGTAATCCACTTGTCAGATATCATTTTTAAATTCACAAAATAAAGTGAATAATGGCATGGATAGTTCGAAAGAGTTGTGGTACTGTGTGTGGTGATAAGAAAGGGGATTTTCAAGAATGGCTCAAGCTCAAAAACAAGTACGTATTATCGAACCACTGGAAAGATTTGTAAACAGAATCAATCTTGTTGGCTGTTATGCAAGAGTCAGTTCAGACAGTGAAGATCAGCTTAATTCATATAACAATCAGGTTGACTTCTATGAATCCAATGTTAACAGTCTTGAAAATTCCAAGCTGGTTAAGATCTATACAGATGAAGGAATAACTGGAACAAGAATGGACAAGAGAGATGGTTTTCTTCAAATGATTGAAGACTGTCGAAAAGGTCTTATAAATAGAATAATTACTAAATCGATCAGTCGATTTGCACGAAATATAACGGAGACACTTTCAGTAGTAAGAGAGCTGAAATCAATAGGTGTCTCCGTTTATTTTATGACAGAAAAAATTGATACAGCAAAAATGGGAAGTGAAATGATGCTTGCTGTTTATGCTGCCTGTGCCGAAATTGAATCAAAAGCAATTTCAAATGCACAAAAATGGGCATTTCGTACAAGGGCAAAAGAAGGAAGATACAATCAACCAAAACTTCCATATGGATATCAAAGAATAGATGGCGAAGTAAAAGTCATAGAAGATGAAGCAAAGATTGTTGAAGATATCTTTAATAAATATGTGAATAAAGATTTTTCGGTAACAAAACTTGTGGATTATCTGAATAAACATTATTTCAAAAAGAAAAAGTGGTCACAGTCCACAGTTTCATCAATGCTTAAAAATGAAAGGTATTGTGGAGATATGCTTCTTCAAAAAAAGTATTCACCTGATGTCTTTCCTTATAAGTTAGTCACAAATAAAGGTGAACTTGCACAGTATTATGTTTACGATGTGTTCCCAAAAATCATTGATCGTGAACTTTTTGAAAAGGCAAATGAAAAACTTGTGAACAACAAGTTGAAGTTCAATAAAAATCAGACAGATGGAAACAGAGAATATCTGCTGACATCAAAAATAAAATGTGAACATTGTGGTGGAACTTTTAAAAGAAGGGTGTTGAGGAATAAAGAATATTGGAGTTGCAGTAATCATGTTACTTCAGCAAAGAAATGTGAAGTAAAAATGATTGGAACGGATGAAATAGAAGATGCATTTTTAAAAATCTTTTATAAGCTCAAAGAAAATATTCATGTTTTGGAAGCCTATAAAAAACATATTGTGAATTTTACGACAAATGACGATGACAAATGTGAACTTGATCTCATTAATCGTGAACTTAAAAAAGTAAGCAGTTCTATCAATACACTTGTTCGATACTATCAGAAAGATCTTATAAGTCTGGAAGATTATAAGAAAAAACATAACGAGTTGCTGATAGACAAATCTGTCTTCGAAATGCAAAAGTGCAAACTCAATGAAAAAATCTATCAGAGGTTTGAAGTGATACAGACACAGATCATCATTGAATGTCTGGAATCAGTAAAAGAAATCACTGCACTGGATGAAGAAATCTTCAATACTTTAGTTGATTCGATTGAAGTGGGAACATTGGATATCCAGTTCACATTGAAAAACGATCTTAAGTTAAAAGTAGAAAGGAAACAGTTCTAATGGATAAAGAAAAGGCAAAAGAAAACAGAATGATACAGCAGTTTTTTAAAAACAAGGTCTTTTGGGGAATTGACAGCATTCCTTTAAAAAGAAAAATCTACAGAGGTAAAAGAGATAAGAATGGATCTCGAAAAAATGAATGCTTCTATGTAAGTGAAGATCAGAAATATCAAATCGAAGAAAGTGTTCTGGTCAAGAATGTGAATTTGTTGCTGGAAGAAGTTATCAATATGAAAGACAAATACATACAAGGATGGAATAGTGAATCAAGAGAACAGTATTTTGAAATACTGAATAGAAATGCACTTCAAAATGTGAATACAGAAAGTGACTACAAGAACTTTATCTGTGACTATCTGAATCAGCAAAGTTCACAGGAATATGAAAATGTGAAGTTAAAAAGCAATATAGAGAAATGTGAATTCAAGAATATTATTGAAAAGATTGAGGTATATGAAACAGGAATACTGAGTATTTTCAATAATGGTCTTGAACTTTTTATTAATTATTAAGGAAAGGAGGTAAGATTGTGAACTATATTATCAGAGATGACAAAGAACATGAAACAACTGCACCGAAGGTTAAAGTGATTGCTCCAAGAAAGAAGTTTCAGCCATCATACAATGACAGGCAAAACAGGGAAATAAGAGTTGGAGCATACTGCAGGGTTTCAACGGATTCAGACGAACAGGAACTGAGTTATGAAACACAGTGTGAATATTATGAAAACTATATAGGTAATCATGAAAGCTGGGAACTTGTTGCCATTTATTCAGATGAAGGAATAACAGGTACATCAACCAATAAAAGATCAGATTTTATGCGTATGATTGATGATGCTCGAGCAGGAAAACTAGATATGATCATTACAAAAAGTATTACACGATTTGCAAGGAATACTGTTGATTCGCTGATGTATTTAAGAATCCTCAAGGAATACAATGTCGATGTCTACTTTGAAGTGGAGAATGTTCACAGTCTAGAAGCAAATGAGATGTTGCTGACGATCCTTTCAAGTGTTGCTCAACAAAGCAGTGAAGATAAAAGTGAAAGTATCAAGTGGGGATATCAAAGACAGTTCGAAAAAGGAAAAGTTTATGCTGCCAATATGTATGGCTATAGATCAAACAGAGGAACGCTTGATATTATTGAAGAAGAAGCGGAAGTTGTACGAGAAATCTTTTCTAAATATCTTTCGGGAATGAGTGAAAGTAAAATAGCAAGGTACCTGACGGAAAACAAAGTTCCCAAGAAGAACGGGAGTACAAAATGGGATTCAGGAACAATTGGCAGGATGCTGCAAAATGAAAAGTACAGTGGTGATGCTCTTTTAAAGAAGACATTCAGCATAGATTTTCTTCATAAGAAACGGTATAAAAATGAAGGTCAGAAGAAAATGTACTTTGTGGAAAACAGTCATCCTGCGATTGTGACCAAAGAAGTATTCAAAGCAGCTCAAGTAGAAAGAACAAAAAGGAATATGAAATCAAATGATGAAAAAGAAGTTGTGGAAAGTCACCATCAGAATCGCTATTCATCTAAAAATCCTTTAAGTAATAAAATCATCTGTTCAGAATGTGGCGCCTTATATAGAAGGGCTGTCTGGACAAAAAGAAATAAGGAAAAAGAATCTGTATGGAGATGTTCAAACAGGTTGAAGAATGGAAAAGCAATCTGTCCAAACAGTGTGACTTTAAAAGAAAAGCCATTACTAGATGCTTTAACATCATTGGTCAATGGAAAAACGAAATCAAAAGAAAAAACACGACTTGAACTTGCTAAAGAATTATCGGAATATTTGAATCCAAAAGATATTGTTGAAAAGAAACAAAAACTGAATTGTGAATTAGAAAATGTGAATTCACAAATAAATGAATTATTAGATAAAGGAATGTTACTTGTTGCCAGAGGCGTTCAAGACGAAAGTCAGATTGAGGAACACTTGGCACAATGTTATCAAACCAAACAAATGCTTAAAAAAGAACTGCAAAAGCTTGATGACAAATACAATGCATTAAAGCAAGGCAGACAGGAAAAACTATTAAAAACGTTAGAAAGAAACAGCAATGAACATACTGTTATGACTCAAGAAGATCTTGCAGTTTTTATTGATAGAATTGTTGTAAAGAAAGACAAGATTGAAATAGAAACAATAGACGATCAAAAATGTGAACTTCTTCTAAATCAAATTAATTAGTGTTTTTTTTTACAGATAAGTGCAAACTATTATTAAATATTATAAAATATAGTTAATAAATGATTGAGTAGGAGGTCGACAATATGGGAAAAAGGTTATTCTTAATTGGCAATGGTTTTGATCTTGCACATAAATTACCCACAAGGTATTTAGATTTGTTAAAATGGTTATATGAAAATGATAAGTCAACATTTAACAATTTAAATAAACTCTTATTAGGAAACTATGATAAAAAAAGGGACAGCCGACGATATAAGGAATCTTTATCCAAAATTGAGGATAGTATACAAGGAATAGATGAAGATACTGAAAAAGAAAAAGGATTTAAAATTTTAAAATCATTTGAAGATCCGTATGCCCTTTATGCTATTTGGCAATCGTTGGAGGATTATCTTTATCTTGTTTTTTTAGATGAAGAAATTGAAAACGCATTTTTGGAAAGAGAAAGTATAAGACAAACTTTAGAAGATGAAGAATATGGTCAAGTAACAGAAGAAGACATTGACGTTATTTATAGACCTGAACAAGAACATCTAGATAAATTAACTAAGTTAGCTGAAAATTTTAAGTATGATCTTGAGCACTGGGTAGATACTGTAAATGATAAAATTCCTTGGATTTATGATATTATGGAAAATAAAAATGAACATGGGAAAAAGAAATTGGCATTACTACCGGATAACTATTTTACAGAAGATGATTATATTATTAATTTTAATTATTCAAATACAATTGAAAAATTGTATTTAATGGATAATGTATTTCACATTCATGGGAAAGATGACTATTATAATCCTCCTATTATGGGGCATACAGATAGTATTTCACAAATGGGCATATACGATGAAAGAACCTTAGTTCTTGTTGACGATTTTTATAAGGATTTTAATTCGATAATAGAGTCAAATAATGATTATTTTTCAAAAATTAACAATGTAGGTGAAATTGTCGTGCTAGGAATGGGGTATACAGAAACCGATGAAATATATTTTAAAAAAATAAATAAAATGTTACCGACAGTAAAATGGAAATTGTATTATTACAGTGATGAAGATTTAAGAAAAGCAAAGGGATATGTAGATGATATAGGAATAGAATCTTATGATTATATTTCTTTGAAAGAAGATTCTCCATATACAAATATTGTTAGATATGATTTAGATGATTAGTAATTTTTTAAGAAAAACAAAGTGAAAAGATATTGTTACTCTGCAATATTGTTTGTACTTTTTAAATATGATATACTAATCTTGTTTAAAAATTAAATATTAGGATTTATTAATGAAAAAAGAAGTAATGGACATATACGACTTAGAGATGTTTTTGAAAAGCTTAAAGTATATTTAATGATATCTTTATTGACTCTTAAATTCAAAATTAAGAGGTAAAATGGATGCCATCGAAAAAACACCGATGGAATCAACGTTTTTTAAGAAATTTTAAAGAATCTAAAAATAGCGATTTACGTGGATGTCACCTATATAAAAGGGTGTCACTACCTAAAAATCGCTATTTTTTACTTCAGAGATGAGGTAAAATGGATGTCATTAAAAGAAAGCAGGAAACCAAATGAAATTTTATATTAACAATAAGGAATTAAGTGAAAAAGTATTTTGGAGAACACTAGAATCATTAGTAAGTCCAATACAAAGAGTACATATCTTGGATGGGATGAAAGTGAAGATTGCCGATTATTTATGTTGGATTGAAATAGTGTAATGCTTTTAAAAGTGAATATGACAGATGAGATAGTAAATCAAGTGATTTACTATTTTTCTTTATTTATATGTCCATTTTCTATAATTGAAAAATCATAATTTACACAAAATATTTTACCCTATTAAATAGAAACAATAGATAATCAAAGGTGTGAATTTACTATGAGTAAATTAAAATAAATGTTATGATAATATAAACAAGTTTATTTAGTAAAATTTGTTGAAAAATGTAATATTTGATATTATTAAAATAATAAATAATATCAAATTATTTTAATTTAAAAATATGTAAAGGAGAAGAAATATGCTATTTGATGAAAGAGATTTAAGAGTTTTCGACAATCCAGATTCTCGACAATATTTTGAAGAAATTTTACAATGTTACTATAGTAAAAATTATAGAGCAACTATTGTTTTGTTATATTCATTTGTTATTTATGATTTGTTTATGAAATTACAAACTATGGCAAGTGAGGGAAATAATAAGGCTGAGGAAAAATTAGCAGAAATTAATGAATTAATTTTAAAAAATGAAAAATATTTAGAAGTCGAAAAGAAAATAATTGAATTCTTTAATAAAAATTCTAAGTTGTATTTTAATCGATTTACAGAGGACGTAAATTATTTAAGAGAGTGTAGACACAAATGTGCTCATTTGAAGGTCAATGATAATACATTATATGTTCCAGAGGATTATCAAGCTAGAATGTTGATATGTTCAATGTATGATAATATACTTTCTGTTAAAGCACCATTTATTATGGATTTATTTTCTATAGTAGAAGAAGTTGTTGAAATTTATTCACAAAGAATTGATGATATTTCTCAAAATAGTCTGGATGAAAGAATAAAAAATGAAATAACCAAAAACTATTTGGAACGTATGACATATGATTCACTAAAAATGTCGTATAAAACATTTTTAAAATTATTATTTATTACTACTGATAAAGATGCAGAAAGAAATGCTTATGGATTATTTGCATTTGTTTACGCTATGACAGATCATATAAGGAAAAATGGGTTTGAAAGATTATTTAAAGAAGAAGATGTTAGAAAAAAATTATTAAGTATTAGTATTGAAAATTTAGAAAACTCTTCTGAAAGAAAACAATCCTTAATAGAACTTATTTTAAATTTTCCAATTTTATTGGATATAATCAAAGAAGATGTGTCATTGTTTGAATATATCAGCAACGAAATTTTACTGAATCCAAATGGAATAAAATATTATAGACTATTTTATCCACGTTCTAATAAAACTCCATATGAATTTTTCAAAGATAACAGTATAGTTCAACAACCACTTTATTCAATGACATTATATGATGCTGTAAAAGAAAGTGTAGATTTCGATTTAGCAGAATTTTCTAAAATCTTAATAAATAAAGTACCACCTTATAATGGATTTAATGATGCTGATGGTTTCATGAACTTTTTTAAGAAACATTTACAAGATTTAGCTATAGAAGATATAGAATCGGTAATGAGTATATATATGAGTAGTAATCAATGCGTTTATCGTTCTAGACATTCAGAGGATTATCAAGAAGTCAGTAAGTATTTAGAAGAACATAAAGTTCATGATACTTCAGAGGACGAAAGTAACTAAATATAAAAAAGATTGCTAATTGTAGTAATAAATATATAGAACAAGAATATTGAAGAATTATGTGATTTTCGTATTCTTGTTTGTACTTTTTAAATATGATATACTAATCATGTTTAAAAATTAAATATTAGGATGTATTAATGAAAAAAGAAGTAATGGACATATACGGCTTAGAGATGTTGTTTGAAATATAGAACTGAAAAGAGTGTTGTGCTAAAATTGATTTTGGTTGTCTTATAAAAAATATAAAAAGGGTAGGGAATCAAAATGAAATTCTATATAAATAATAAAGAAATGAGCGAAAAAGTGTTTTGGAGAACATTAGAATCTTTAGTGACGCCTCTTCAAAGAGTTCATATTCTAGAAGGGATGAAGGTAAAGATCGCTGATTATTTATGTTGGATGGAAATTGTCAAATGAAAGAATGAAAAGGAATTTGCATTATTGTAAATTCCTTTTTCTATGTTTTTTTGATACTTTTTAGGTGATAAAGTGTATGCCTTTTTAAATGTTTGGATATAATGATTTACATTTTGAAAACCAACTTTTTCAGAAATTTCAGTAATATTGAAAGTAGAATCTAAAAGATAATCAATACTTTTTAATAAACGATAGTGAATTAAATAATCATAAGGAGACATTTTAACAATCATTTTAAAATAACGATAACATTGAGCTATGCTCATATTTCTACTTTCATCAATATCTTGTAAAGAAATACTTTTATAATAATTTTGATGAATAAAGCTTAACATATTTTGTAGACGCTTTTGTTGTTTAAATAATGAAATGATTTATTTGAATTGATCAATAATCAATTCATTAGCTATTATATAAGCATGTAAATCAGTATTATCTAAATCTTTAGGTTTTAAAGAAGTTGGCATGATTCCGGGAGGTTTTATGTTAAAAGATGGTAGTTATTCAAATATGTATATCTTATATTTGTCTTTATTATAAAAAGTACTTGACCATATCCTAAGGTTATACTGTTTAATAAGGGTAGAGGTGATGGATATGACAACACATGAAGTAGAAGAAATGTTATCAATAACAAAGAAAACATTGATTTATTATGAAAATGAAGGTTTGGTAAAACCAGCAAGAGATAGCAATAATTATCGAAATTATAATCAAGAGGATGTTTCAAGAATTAAATTTATTTTATTATTAAGAGAAATGGATGTCACGATTGAAGAAATCAAACAAATTATAAATGATAAGAAGTCGATTAGAGATGTTTTAGAAAATAAAAAAGATATGATAAAAAAACAACATCTTGATTTAGAAAATATAGATGAAAGAATTAATAATTATATTAAAAGAAGAAAAGTTAAAATAGCAGTTGATCACGTTTTAGATTATGGAACGATTTATGATCGCTTATATTTTTATAAAGATTATCTTCAATATGGACAAACAAAAATAAACTATAGTGATGTAAAATATTTTAAATTATCTATGTCTAGTTCAATAGGTCTAATGAGAGTGTTAGTTGCTCATATGAATTATTATGTAGATTTAGATGTTGTTACACAACATGATACATATTCTTTTCAAATTATGAATAATGAAGTTGTTTATCAAATGATGGAAAGAATTAAAGATTATTCAATAGAAGATCCTCTTGGATTAATTGACATTTATCTTAATAAACGAGACATGGTACAACTTAATCAATATATTAATAGACATTTTAGAAAATGGGCAAAAGAATATCATTTAGATAATCCAAGAGAGAGTATTCTAAAAAAGAATAAAGACCAAAATGTTCTTAAATAAAAATTATTTAATTATAAATGATAGAATAATTATGCATATAAAATGTGTACTATCACTGGTGATGATTGTCCATATGTTTACCTTTCGTGATAGTTTGTGAAGCTAGGAAACTAGCTTCTTTTTAGGATAGAATTTATTGATGGTGATTGATATAATGAAAATAAGGAGATGATAGTGTGAATGGTTTTGTAAGAATTAGAGAATTTGAAGAAAGTTATACATCGACAGAAAAATTAATAGCGAAATATATTCTTGAACATGGTAATGAGATTTTAAATTATTCTGCACAAACATTGGGAGAGAAGACAAATACTTCTGCCGCAGCTATTATTAGGTTTTCTAAAAAAATAGGTTTTAAAGGTTTTAGTGATTTAAAAATGAATTTAGCACAATCTCATTCAAATGAGCAACATGATTTAGATGTAGATATTATTTTTAATGAAAATGATGATATGACATCTTTAGTAGATAAAGGATGTCGTTTAAATATGAATACGGTATTGAAAACATATCAATTGATTAATGTTAGTGATTTAGAAAATGCTATAAATCTTTTGTGCAATGCATCAACTATTTATCTGTTTGGAGTAGGTGGTTCTTCAGTTATTGCTAATGATATTGAACAAAAATTAATCAGAATTGGGAAAAAGGTTATTTATAATAATGATTTACATATTCAAATGACATTTACGCAAAGTATGACAAAGGATGATACGGCATTGATCATCAGCTATTCAGGAACAACGGCAGGATTGGTAGATATTTCTAAAATCTTAGTTGAAAAAAATATTCCGTATATTTCAATTACACAAATTAATCAAAATCTTATATCAAAAAATAGTACGGTTGCACTTAGAGTACCAAGCGAGGAAAAGGAGTTACGTATAGGAGCAGTTTCATCAAGAATTTCTTCTTTTGTAATTACTGATTTATTGTATTATGGTGTGTTTAAAAAGAACTTTGATAAAAATAAAGATAATTTGATTGATTCAAGAAATAATGTTTCAATTCTTAAAAAGTAGATTCATTTCAAAATGAATCTTTTATTTTAGAAATAATATTTTAAAATATATCAATTATTATTGAAATAATATTTCAATAATAATATAATGATATTGGAAGGAGGGGCCATATTAATGAAATTAAATCAGTTAGATACAGAAAAAGTAAACCAAAATTCATTACATATTGATGAAATGTCAACTATTGATATTTTAAAAACAATTAATAATGAAGATCAAAAAGTAGCATTTGTAGTACAAGACGTCATATTACAAATCGCTCAAGCGGTTGATTGTATCTATGAAAAAATGTGTTTAGGTGGAAGATTAATTTATGTAGGTGCTGGAACTTCTGGAAGGCTAGGAATACTAGATGCCTCTGAATGTCCACCAACTTATGGAGTTGAACCTACTCTTATCCAAGGAATTATTGCTGGAGGGATTAAAGCTGTTACTCAAGCAGTTGAAGGTGCAGAGGATTCGAAGCAATTAGCACAAATTGATTTAGAAAAAATAAATTTAAATGACAAAGATGTTGTTTGTGGAATTGCTGCTTCAGGAAGAACACCTTATGTAATTGCAGGATTGCAATATGCGCGCAAAATTGGCTGTTCTACAATTTCATTGTGTTGTGTTCAAAATGGAGAGATTTCAAAGTACGCTAATTATCCTATTGAAGTTGTTGTAGGACCAGAAGTTGTCACTGGCTCAACAAGAATGAAAGCTGGGACAGCACAAAAGATGGTTTTAAATATGATTTCAACTTCAGTGATGATTAAAAGAGGAAAAGTATTTGGAAACTTAATGGTTGATGTTCAACCAACAAATGAAAAATTAAAAATGAGAGCTGTTTCTATTGTTTGCCAATCTGTTGATTGTGATGAAGCAGAAGCAACAAGACTATTAAATAAAAGCAAGTTTAATGTTAAGATTGCTATTTTAATGGGTCTTACGGGTAAAGATGAAATAGAATGTCAAGAAGCTCTTGAAAAGAATAAAGGTAATATTAGCCTAACAGTTAGAAGTTTTTTATAGGAGGAATAAGCAATGAAAAGATATGTTGTAAAAAATGAAAAAAATAAAACATATAAAAATATGTTTGGGGTAACAGACTATGATATTCCAATGTTTGGATTTAAAAGTGCATTGTTGATTTTAGGTGCTACAATGTTATCTTTAATTGTTTGTGTAAATGGTTTTCATTATTTACATATTGATTTTCGCCTTCCTAATGCAATTATTAGTTCAATTGTATGCGGTTTATCTGTTGCTTATTCACAATTTTATATTGAAAGAAAAAAAGGAATGTGTAAAAGCTTTTGGATTGTTGCAGGTATATTTACAATCATGGCTTTTGTGATGATATTAATGATTAGATAGGAGGAGAAAATATGTTTGAAAAGTTCTCGAACATTATTGAAGGTAAATTTGCTGGTCCTTTGGAAAAACTTTCCAATCAAAGACATTTACGTGCTATTCGTGATGGGATCATTGCTACTTTACCAATTATTATTGTAAGTTCATTATTAATGGTTGTTGCATTTTCATATAATCAAATGCCTGAATCATGGGCTTTGGCGAAGTTTATCAAAGCTAATGCAGTAGCTATTTTATTACCATATAGAATGTCAATGTATATTATGACATTATATGCAGTTTTTGGAATTGGTTATTCACTTGCAAAATCTTATGATTTAGATGGATTAAGTGGAGCAATTATGGCAGAGTTAACATTCTTATTAACGATTGTTCCTGTCTCTATTCCAGATGTGACTGATTCAATTACTGCATTAGCAAGTAAAAATGCAGAATTAAATGCATTTTTACAACAACTTCCTTCAGGATATGTTATTCCTGCAGAAAACTTAGGATCAGCAGGTATGTTTATTGGAATTTTATCTGCATTTATTGGAGTTGAAATTTATAGATTTACACAAGTAAAAGGTATAAAAATTACGATGCCTGCTGCTGTTCCACCAGCAGTAGCAAGATCTTTTGAATCTTTAACACCAACAATTATTATTATTTTAGGAATGTCTACCATTACAATGTGGTTAGGTATTGATGTTCATAGTATTGTCGGAACACTTATTAAACCATTAGTAAATGCAACAGATACTTTACCATCAACATTAATTATTATTTTCTTAATTATGTTTTTCTGGTCATTCGGTATTCATGGAGATTCTATTGTTAGTTCTCTTGCAAGACCAATTTGGTTAATTTTATTAGACCAAAATACAGCTGCGGTAGCTGCTGGAAAAGTAGCAACACATATTGGTGTTGAACCATTTTTACAATGGTTTGTGCATATTGGTGGATCAGGAGCAACACTTGGATTAGCTATCTTATTCTGTTTTAAAGCAAAATCTAAATATGGAAAAACTTTAGGAAGAACAACAATCTTACCATCTATTTTTAACATTAATGAACCAATGATTTTTGGGGCACCAATTGTTTTAAATCCGATGTTATTAATTCCTTTTATTGTTATTCCTTTAGTTCTAGCAACAATTGCTTGGGTTGCTACAGCAATGCATTTAGTTAATTGTGCTGTTACAATTGCTCCATGGACATTACCTGGACCAATTGGTGCTTATCTTGCATGTGGAGGAGATTGGAGAGCAGCAGTTTTGAATATTATTTTAATTGTAATCTCTGTTGTGTTATATTATCCATTCTTTAAAATGTATGATAAGGAATTATTAGAAGAAGAAAAAGCTAAAGAAGCTATTGAAGGATAAAAGGTGAAATTTATGTATATAGGTATTGATGGTGGTGGAACAAAGACAAAAATGGTTTCTTATGATGATGATGGAAATATATGTCAAGAAATAGTTTTACCAACTGCTCATATTCTAAGTCAAACACCAAAAAAATGTATTGAAATATTAAAAGCTGGAGTTGAACAATTAGATCCACAAAGTGTTTCAAAAATTGGTATTGGTTTAGCAGGATATGGACAAGATAAAAAAATAAGAAAAGAAATAGAGGATATTTGTTTAAAAGCATTTAAAAATAGACCATTTGTTTTAAAAAGTGATGTACAAATAGCAATAGAAGGTGCTCTTGATGGTCAAGATGGTATTGTTGTGATTGCTGGAACGGGTAGTATTGCGCTTTCTTTAAAGGAAGGTATGTTACAACGTTGTGGTGGTTGGGGCTACCAATTAGGTGATGAAGGAAGTGCTTATTGGATTGCTAAAAAGATGTTGAATGTTTTTTGTCAAGAAGTTGATGGTCGTTTAGAAAAGACGATTTTATATGATTTAATTAAAAGAGAATGTCATTTAGTAAATGATTATGACATTATTACTTTTATGAATAATTTAAATCATGATCGTACAAAAATAGCTGCTTTAGCTTATATCAATGGCTTAGCAGCAAAAGAAAAAGATCCTAATGCTTTAAAAATATATAAACAAGCTGCAGAAGAAATATATAAACTTATTAACTTGTTATCTAAAAATTTTAAATCTCCCATTAACGTCTCTTATATAGGCGGTGTATTTCAACATGCAGGTTCCTTTATTATTCCTCATCTTCAAGATCAATTAGGAAATCGTTTTAATCTTATTCCACCTATTCATACACCAGAATATGGTGCCTATATACTTGCAAAGAAACTAAGGTGAGAAATCACCTTAGTTTTTAAAAGGAGGACATAAAATGGTATATATACAAAAGAAAAAAGATATTCTTTGGGGTGGAGCAACTGCTAGTAGTCAATATGAAGGAGGTTATGATTTAGATGGAAAAGGTTTAGATACACAAGATTGTAGACCTTATTTAAAGAGAACTTCTGATGCTACAACAGCAACATGCTTACTCACACGAGATGTTATAGATGAAGCAAAAAAATGTCAGGGTATTGGAAATTATCCTTTTAGAAAAGGCAGTGATGGATATCATCATATAGATGAAGATATTGCTTTATTAAAAGAATTGGGGATTGATATTTATAGATTTTCAATAAGTTGGGCAAGATTATATCCTCAAGGTGATGAGTTAGAACCAAATAAAAAAGGAATCGCGTTTTATGATCATATTTTTAAAGAAGTTCATAAGGCGGGTATGAAAATATTTTTAACAATGAATCATTATGCTGTACCACTATATTTAGTAGAAAATTATGGTGGTTGGACAAATAGAAAATTAATTACTTTTTATGAAAGATTTGCGAGAACTGTTTTTGAACATTGGGGACAATATATTGATTATTTCTTACCATTTAATGAAATAAATGCAGGTTATTTTAGTCCTTATAATGGCGTAGGTTTAGTTAAAGAAAAAGACAAATCCTATAATCAAAGTCTTGTTTTTCAATCACTTCATCATCAATTTATTGCAAGTGCAAAAACAATTAAAATAGCAAGAGAATTATCTCCTAAAAGTCAATCAGGATGTATGGTCGCATGTTTTTGTTATTATCCTTTAACATCTTCACCAGAAGATAATTTAAAAGCCGTTAGAGATGAAGAAATACATCAATGGTTTGCAGTTGATATTTTAGCTAATGGTCATTATCCAAGTTATATGGATCGCTTTTTTAGAGAAAATGATATTCATTTAAAAATGGAAGAGGGCGATGAAGCATTGTTAAAAGAATATGCTTGTGATTTTGTTAGCTTTTCTTACTATTCAAGTTCAATTGCTACTGTTCAAGAAGATGGACAACAAACAGCAGGTAATTTAGTAGTTTCAACTAAAAATCCTTATTTAAAAGCAAGTGAATGGGGATGGCAAATTGACCCAATTGGTCTTAGAATTATGCTCAATAAAATGTATGATCGTACTCAAAAACCAATTTTTATTTCAGAAAACGGCTTAGGAGCAAGAGATCAATTAAATAGTGATTTTTCAATTCATGATCCTTATAGAATAGATTATTTAAAACAACATTTTAAACAAATAGAAGAAGCCATTGATGATGGTGTTGATGTTATTGGTTATATTATGTGGGGTGTTATTGATATTGTTTCAGCTGGAAGCTGTGAAATGGCAAAAAGATATGGAGTTATTTATGTAGATGGTGATAATTTAGGAAATGGTACATATAAACGTTATAAGAAGGATAGTTTTAAGTGGTATCATAATTATATTCAAGCTCAACATCAACAATTTAAGAAATGATTAATTTCATTTCTTTTTTCGAAACAATATTTTAAATTTTTTAATAAAAAAATGAAATTTTATGTATGAAAAGGCTTTCAAAATGATTTTGTTTTTGTTACAATACATATTGTACAACATGTCTAGACAATATTAAGTGCAAAATTGAGGAAGGAAATATAAAAATATGGGAAAAAGAATGAAGAAAGTTCTAGCATCTGCTATGTCCCTATCAATGGTTGCATCAATGGCCATGTCAGGGGTAAGTGCTACAACTTCAAGAGTTGATAGTTTGTTATCCAATATGTCATTAAGACAAAAGATAACACAAATGATGATGGTTGATTTTAGACAATGGAAAACAGCAGATGAAGAAGCAAAATCTGATTTTACTAAAATGAATTCAGAAGTACAAAAAATTGTAGAAGATTATGATTTTGGATCAGTTATTTTCTTTGCAAATAATATTAAAGAAACTGAACAAAGCTTTGATTTAACAATGGATCTACAAAAAGCAGCGACAAAAGATAATGGTATCCCATTATTGATTACAACTGATCAAGAAGGTGGAATTGTTTACCGTTTAGGATCAGGAACTGCTTTACCAGGAAATATGGCATTAGGAGCAACAGGTGATGTGAATAATGCTAAAATTGCTGGAGAAATTATTGGTAGTGAATTAAGTTCTTTAGGAATTAATACAACATTAGCACCAGTTGTAGATGTTAATAATAATGCTAATAATCCAGTTATTGGATTACGTTCATATGGTGAAGATGCTGAAATGGTTGGAAAAATGGCCTCAGCTGAAATTGAAGGATTAGCTGAATATAATGTTATTGGGTGCGCAAAACATTTCCCTGGTCATGGAGATACAGCCACTGATTCACATTATGGATTACCAATGGTTGATAAATCAAAAGAAGAATTGTTAAATAATGAATTAAAACCATATCAAGTTGCAATTAATCAAGGTATTGAAATGATTATGTCAGCTCATATTCTTTACCCTCAATTAGATGATACAACTGTTTATTCAGAACAAACAAAAAAACAAGAAAAATTACCTTCAACACTATCTCATAAAATTCTAACAAACTTATTAAAAGAAGAAATGGGATTTAAAGGTGTTGTTGTTACTGATGCAATGAATATGGCAGGTATCGCAGCAACTTATGATGAAGTACAAGCAGTCAAACTTGCTATTAATGCAGGAGTAGACTTAATTTGTATGCCAACAAATATTACTTGTTTAGAAGATATGTCTAAATTAGATGCCATTATTGATGGTGTAGAAAAAGCAGTAAATGATGGTGAAATTCAAGAATCTAGATTAGACGATGCTGTAACAAGAATCTTAACATTAAAAGAAAATAAAGGAATTTTAGATTGGAAAGAATCTAACTATTCATTAGAAAAAGCATTAGCAACAGTAGGTAGTGATGAAAACAAAGCTAAAGAAAGAGAAATCGCTGCTAAAGCTGTAACAGTTGTTAAAAATGAAAACAACACATTACCATTAAATGTTACTAAAAAAAGTAAAGTATTATTAGTAGCAGCTGAAAATAACCAAAGATCATTAATGAAATATGGTGCTGAACGTGCTAAAAATGCTGGATTAATTCCAGATGGTGCAGAAGTAAAAGTAACAAGATATATGGATCGTACACTTGCTTCTGATGCAACAGTTATTAATGCTGATGGTTCAACATATACTTCATCTATGACAGATTTACTAGATTGGTGTGATACTCTTGTAGTTGTTTCAGACAATAGTGGATTAAATGTAGCTAAAGCACATTACAACAATAACTACACTGGTACACCATATAATTTAGTTGATTATGTTGAAAAAGCAGATGCTAGTAAAACAACAGTTGTTATCTCTGCAAACAAACCTTATGACGTACAAATGTATCCCAATGCTGATGCTATTATGGCAGTATATGGTTCAAAAGGAGATCCAACAGAACAATTAATTGGTGGAGCAACAGGTTCTACTTCTGCATCTGGACCAAATATTACTGCTGGTGTTGAAGTTGCATTCGGTGTCTTTGGAGCATCTGGAAAATTACCAGTTAGTATTCCTAAATACGTTCTTACAACAACTGCTGCAGGAGAAGTAGGGTCATTCTCTAATGAAATCTTATATGATAATGGTTATGGAATAACATATGATGCAAAAGTAATCGATAGAGATACATTAGCAAATAGAGTAGCAGAATTAGAAAAACTTGAAAAAGGAAACTATACCGATGCATCATGGTCAGTATTTGAAATTGCATTGAAAAATGCACAAGAAGTATTAAGTAAAGTAAGTTCACAAGAAGATATTGATGAAGCATTAGCAACATTAAATAAAGCATATGAAGCATTAACAGAAAACAAAAAAGAAGAACCAACAAATCCATCTGATAAAAAAGATGAATCAACAAATAAAAAAGACGAAACAGTTAAAACAGAAACAAAGAAAAATACACAAAAATCAAAAGTAAAAACAGGAGATAATACAGCAATTACAGCATTTGCAGTAATGATGTTTATTTCAGGATGTGTATTTGTATTAGCAAGAAGAAAAAGAAATGATTAATTAAAATGTCCTCTTCGTTGAAATCAACGAGGAGGATTTTTTTATTTTAATCACTTTGATTATCAAGTATAATTAAATAAATAAACAAAGAAAGGATTAGAGTGATGATTGATTTAAGAGAATATTTTTATAATAAGATAAAAAATGAAATGGATCATTGGGATATGTCAGATGCTTATTCTATTACCTTTTTTCTATATAGTAATGAAGCATATACATATAAAGAATATTCTAATGTTTGTGAATTTAGTATTTCTTTAAATAATGAAACTTTCTTTAAAAGTGAATATTCTGGAGATGATGAAGGTCTTTATAGTGAAGAAAGATGGAATTATGCATATTTAGAGCAAGATGATAAAGATATGCTTGATGAAAAAGGAATGGAAACTTTATTTGCGTGGTATAAACAAGAAGGTATAGAGAATATTGGTTATGAAGATCCTGATTGTTATGATGAAAATTGTAGATATATAGGAAAAGGTCCAGTAGGGTATTATGAATTATTAGAAGTGATTAGTGATGTTGCTAGAAGATTAATTGAAGAAGATTATTTTCTACAAAGATGTGGTAAGAGAATTCCTATTATTATTCAAGATTTAGAATTTACGTGGTATGTTCTTGAGGCAACAAAGAAAGTAAATATCCATGATGAAGCACATGATTTTTTTAAAGCATTAGAATCTGGAAATATGTAACTTATTTGTAATTTTCTATAACTTTTGATAAAATCTATTCTGTTTAGAAATGAGGAATAGGATGACTACTAGAGATATACAAAGAGAAGAAACGAAAAAGAGAATATATGATGTTGCTTTTAAGTTATTTGATGAATTTGGATATGATAAGGTAAAAGTAAGTGATATTGCTAAGGCAGCAAATGTTTCTGTAGGATCTGTGTATTATCATTATAAGAATAAAGAAGCAATTATTGATTATGGCTATTATGAATTTGATCAAATGTTAAAAGAAGCTTACGAAAAGCAAACTTTTGATAGTGAAAGAGAGGCTATTCTCTTTCTAATAGATTTTCAAATAAAAGATGTTTTTTTAGATATTGGTTTAAAGATGACAACTATTTGTTTTAAAAATCAAATAAATGCTGAAAATGCATATTTATATTGTGATGAAAGATATTTATATCAAAAGTTATTAGAAAATCTTAATCATATTCAGCATATGAATAAGGAACATGCAGCTAAAATGATTTTAAGAATTAGTAGAGGTAGTATTTATGATTGGTGTTGTCATAATGGAAGTTATGATTTAATAGAAGCAGTGCATGAAGAAATTTCTATTGTATTAGATTATATTGGTTTGTAGAAAGACGAAAGTCTTTCTATTTTTTTTTGTTTCTATGTGAAAAAATTATTAAGTTATTGACAATTGAATTGTAAAGTCTTACGATGTATATATAAGTTAACCGAATAAGTTCAGTGAACTAATTCAAGGAGGAATTTGGTATGAATAAATATCAACATTTATTTTCACCGATTAAAATCGGTACAGTAGAAGTACCTAATCGTATTGCATTACTTCCAATGGGTGTCTTTTCATCACGTATGATGAATAATGATGGAAGTTATACAAAAGATGGGGCAGATTATTATATTGAAAGAGCAAAAGGAGGAACTGGTTTAATTATTACTGGTTTAGTTCCTGTGCCAAAAGGAGCAGGACTTCCTAGTATTGTTAATGATGTTAAAAGCTACACTGAAAATATGAAATATTTAGCAGATGGTGTGCATAAATACGGTTCAAAAGTATTTGTCATGTTAACTGCTATGTCTGGTAGAGCTTCTATTCATCCTACAGATCCAGCACCTAGTTCAATGCCTAATGTATGGGATCCATCTAAAAATAATCCAGAAATGAGTATTGAAGATATTCATCAATATATTGAATGGTTTGCTCAAGGAGCAAAAGCTGCTAAAGATGCAGGAATTGATGGGGTTGAAATTCATGCTGTACATGAAGGTTATTTATTAGATCAATTTACAATTGCAGCATGGAATAAACGTAATGATGAATATGGTGGAAGTTTAGAAAATCGTTTAAGATTCCCATGTGAAATTGTAAAAGCTATTAAAAAAGCTTGTGGGGAAGATTTCCCAGTTTCCGTTCGATATTCTGTTGTAAGTAAAACAAAAGATTTTAACAGAGGTGCTTTACCAGGTGAAGAATATCAAGAATTTGGTAGAGATTATGAAGAAAGTGAAAAAGTAGCTAAGATGTTAGAAGAAGCAGGTTATGATATGCTTGATTGTGATAATGGTTCTTATGATGCTTGGTATTGGCCACATCCACCAGTATATATGCCAAAAGCATGTAACTTGGAAGATGTTGAAAAGGTAAAACAATGGGTTAATATTCCTGTTATTTGTGGTGGTCGTTTTGATAATCCTGAACTTGCTGAAAAAGAAATTGCGGCTGGTAAGATTGATATGATGGGTATGGGTCGTCCGTTACTTGCAGATCCTGATTTAGCTAATAAGTTTAAAGAAGGAAGAGAAGATGATATTAGACCATGTATTTCTTGTCACTTTGGATGTTTAGCACGTATTTTCCAAGTTGATATGAAAACAATGTCTTCTAAAGATATTTCATGTGCTTTAAATCCACGTTGTGGAATGGAAAATCATTATAATATTACTAAAGCAGATGTAATAAAGAAAGTCGCTGTTGTCGGTGGTGGTATCGCTGGTATGGAAGCTGCACGCGTGGCTGCTCTTCGAGGACATAGTGTTGACTTGTATGAAAAAACTGATCGTTTAGGTGGTGTCTTTAATGAAGCAAGTGCTTTTGATTTTAAAGATGATGATCGTCGTTTATTAGCTTGGTATAAAAAACAAATCAAAGATGCAGGAGTTAATGTTAAATTTAATACTGAATTTAAAGTAGAAGATAAAGCAAATTATGATGTTGTTTTTGTTGCTACTGGAGCAAGTGAAAAACGTTTAGATAATATTCCTGGATTTGATCAACCAAATGTAAGATATGCAGTTGATGTTTTAGATAAACAAGATATTAAAGATCAAAATGTTGTCATCATAGGTGGAGGTCTTACAGGTTGTGAATTAGCTTATGACCTTGCTAGAAAGAATAAAAAAGTTTCAGTTGTTGAAGCTTTACCTACCATTATGAATGTAGAAGGTCTTGCAGCTCCAAACTATAATATGCTTGTTGAATTAATGGAATATTACCATGTTGATCTTTATAAAAATGCAACAGTAAAAGAATATAAAGATGGTAAATTGATGATTGATGTGATAACAACAAACGAACCAAATATTAATAATAGAGCACGTATGATGTCATTATTTGGGGTACATCATACACCAAAAGCAATTGAAGCTGATACAGTTGTTGTATCTGTTGGTTATAAATCTAATCAAACATTATATGATTCAATTAAAGGAGAAAATATCTATTTATTAGGAGATGCTATTCAACCAGGTAACTTAATGGCTGCTATTTGGGGTGCATATACAACAGCTTTAAAAATTTAAGATAACACGAGACAATTTTTGTCTCGTATTTTTTTATTTAACAATTCGAAGGGAAAGAGAATTGATGACTTTAGTCAGTTGAGCACATGAAATGTGCGAAATGGAAAACCACCTGCTATGCGGGTGGTGTGGTAAAGATGTTATACAAAAATATCACCTTTCCTATATAATAAAGTTGTTCAAGCTATATTAATAAAAAGGAAAGGTGATTAAATAATGGCTAAAAAAGCGAATTCTTTAGCACATACGAAGTGGATGTGCAAATATCACATCGTCTTCACTCCAAAGTATAGACGAAAAGTGATTTATAATCAACTAAGAGAAGACATAGGAGAAATATTAAGAACATTGTGCAGATACAAGGGAGTAGAAATAATTGAAGGACATCTAATGAGTGATCATGTACATATGTTGGTAATGATACCGCCAAAATTAAGTGTTTCATCATTTATGGGATATTTAAAAGGGAAATCAGCATTAATGATTTTTGATAGACATGCCAATTTAAAATATAAATATGGAAATAGACATTTTTGGGCAGAAGGATATTATGTGAGTACAGTAGGATTAAATGATCAAACGGTCGCAAAATATATAAGAGAACAAGAACAACATGATATCGTGATGGATAAATTAAGTGTGAAAGAGTATAAGGATCCATTCGAAAAAAAAGGAATCCGAGAAGAAAATAAAAAACGAGGAAAGAAAGCAAAATAAAGAATTCCCTTTGAGGGAAAGCGAGAGTCAAAAGCAATAGCTTGAACGAAGTGAAAGCAGCGCCTTTTAGACCCGAGCAAGTAACATAGGCTTACAGCCGCAGTGAAAACCACGCCGTTTAGACGTGGTTTTTATTTTGATGGTTGAATTTAGTCTTTCATGTGATTGAAAACCAAATTTTGT
>ERZ773162.994-NODE-994-length-26250-cov-3.805535_pt1 | contig 26250 bp, 28 predicted proteins | sample MGYA00511113_ERZ773162 | MGnify/ENA primary metagenome ERZ773162 (study PRJEB29015, sample SAMEA2737807) | human gut metagenome | biome: human gut; feature: human-associated habitat; material: faeces | place: China | collected 2012 ... | reverse complement strand
TTATGGATTACAAGGAGCCTCTGTTCTGGATCCATCTGAATATGGATTATCCGTTTAACTTGAAAGGTATCCTGTACTTCCCGAAGATCAATATGGAGTATGAGTCTATTGAAGGAACGATCAAGCTTTATAACAATCAGGTGTTTATTGCTGACAATATCAAGGAAGTAATTCCGGAGTTCCTGATGCTGCTCAAAGGTGTCATTGACTGTCCGGATCTTCCACTGAATGTATCCAGAAGTGCATTGCAGAATGATGGATTTGTAAAGAAGATCTCTGATTATATCACCAAGAAAGTAGCAGACAAATTAAGCGGTATGTGCAAGACTGACCGTGAGAATTATGAGAAATACTGGGATGATATCAGTCCGTTCATCAAATTTGGCTGCATCAAGGACGAGAAGTTCTGTGAGCGTATGATGGAGTATGTACTGTTCAAGGATCTGGATGGTAAATATACTACTATGAACGAGTACCTGGAAGCACAGAAACCGGCTGACGGAGAAGCAGAAACTGACAAGGCAGAAGAAAAGGCCGACGGTGAAGAGAAGGAAGTTCCGAAGACAACGATCTACTATGTGACCGACGTGGTACAGCAGAGCCAGTATATCAATATGTTCCGTGAGCAGAAGATGAACGCAGTTGTTCTGAAGGATAACATTGATAATCCGTTTATCAGCCATCTGGAAGCTAAGAATGAGAAGGTTAAATTCCAGCGTATTGATGCAGATGTAACAGATTCCATGAAGGAAGAGGTATCTGAAGAAGAACTGAAGGGTGAGACCGATGCACTGACAGCCCTGTTCAGAAAAGCATTGAACAATGACAAGCTGGAGGTTAAGGTAGAGAAACTGAAGAATGTAAATGTTTCTTCTATGGTCACACTCTCCGAAGAAAATCGCCGGATGCAGGATATGATGAAGATGTACAATATGTACGGAATGGATCCGTCTATGTTCGGAACCACGACTACACTGGTACTCAATGCCAATAATGCACTGGTAAAATACCTGTTCGAGAATCCGGAAGGAGAGCACAGCAATATGATCTGCGAGCAGCTCTACGATCTGGCAATGATCAGTCATCAGCCACTTTCACCGGAAGCAATGACCAAGTTTGTGAACAGAAGTAATGAAATCATGATGTTGTTGACGAAATAAGTGACAACATTGAAAGAGCGAGCATAGAAATCATATGATTTCTATGCTCGCTTTTTACATATCGTAACTTGTTAGGGATAATCTCATGAGCATATTTGCGGTAACGGCATACGAGCTCATACGATTCCGCTGCTCTTCCTTGTGTGCGGTTAGTTGATTTTACATCAGCTCGAATGGAATTTCCTGCTGATGGAGGAATTTTTGAATCATGCTGTCCCAGGCCTGGTCGAGGGTTTTATCCATGGTGAACACGGTGAGTGAGGTTCCGGTGGTGCATTGGAGTGTCCTTCCATCGTAGCGGATATTCAGCAGCAGGCCGCGGATCTGCTCAGGCGGGATGGCTACACCGGTCTGATGGAGCAGCTTTTTTGTATTGGAAGCAGACAGCTGGAAGGTAAAACGAAATGCCAAAGGGGTTCGTTTTCCTTTGATCAGCTCAAAACAGAAGGGACGGATCTCCTCCCAGTAAGCCAGCGAACGGTCATCAATCTGTTCCTGCTCTTCGTCGGTATAATAAGCTTTCTGAAGCTGCCCATCCATATGAAAGGTACAAAAAGTAGTAATACTTCCTTCCAGAAGAAGGAACCGGTCAAAGGATTCACTTAATAGTAATTTTTTCATGAAATGCCGGATATCGGCAATCTGAAGTGCGATCATGGAAAATCTCCTCTGAAATCATAGAATTTTGGTATAACAATTGTTGGGATCAAAATCCCTGTACTCATATTGTAGTGGGATATGTCCGAAAAAGCAAGTATGGAAAAAAGAAGTGAAAGTTTACAATAGCTATGATAAACTAGGAGACAGATATGACAGCTCAAAAGAAGAGGAGAAGCAATATGAAATGTATAAACACAGTTGATGCCGTGGGACATGTTCTATGTCATGATATTACAAGAATTGTGAAGGATGTGACAAAGGATACCGCATTTCGGAAGGGACATATTGTTATAGAGGAAGATATTCCGGTGCTGTTGTCGCTGGGAAAGGATCATCTCTATGTCTGGGAGAAGGATGAGAGTATGCTTCATGAAAATGAAGCAGCACAGATTCTCTGTGAGATATGTGAAAATGCAAACATGCATCCAACAGAAGTAAAAGAAGGGAAGATCGAGCTGATTGCTGACTGCGATGGATTGTTTCGGGTGGATGTAGCGCGTCTGGATGCGATCAACGAGATCGATGAGATCATGATCGCCACCAGACATTCACATACAGCTGTGAAAAAAGGCGATCGGCTTCTGGGAACCCGTGTGATTCCGCTTGTTATTGCGAAGGATAAGATGGAGCAGGTCAGAACTGTGGCAGGAACAGAGCCGCTGGTGTCTATGACTCCGTTCAGATCTATGAAAGCAGGTATTGTTACAACAGGCAATGAGGTCTATTATGGAAGGATTGAAGATACATTTACACCAGTGATCGTGGAGAAACTGTCAGCATATGGGATCAAAGTCTGCGGACATATTCTATGTGATGATAATATGGACAAGATCACAGAGGCTATCTTAAAGCTGAAAGAGGACGGTGCGGATATGATCCTCTGTACCGGTGGTATGAGTGTAGATCCGGATGATAGGACACCGGGAGCAATCAAAAATACAGGAGTAAGGATCGTGTCTTATGGGGCACCGGTTCTGCCGGGAGCCATGTTTCTGCTGGCTTATTTTGAGGATGGAACACCAGTGATGGGATTGCCGGGCTGTGTGATGTATGCGAAAGCGACCGTGTTTGATTTGGTTCTGCCCAGTGTTGCAGCAGGAGTGGAAGTGACCAAAAAGCAGCTGTCACACATGGGAAATGGCGGATTCTGCCTTGGGTGTAAGCCCTGCCATTACCCGAACTGCGGGTTTGGAAACTGTTTATAATGAAAAATGAGGACCAGAATGATGAAATTGAGAAAAGTACTCGCGTGTGTAACTATGTGTTCAATGGTTTTGTCTTTGGCTGGATGCGGAACATCTGCAGCAACAGAGACGAAGGAAAATGCTGAGGCAGCAGAGGTGACTTTAAATGTATTTGCAGCAGCATCCATGACAGAGACACTGACCGAGATTCAGAAAATGTATAAAGAAGTGGCGCCGAATGTGACACTGGTATTTAATTTTGATTCTTCGGGAACCTTGAAGACGCAGATTCAGGAAGGTGCAGACTGTGATGTATTTATATCCGCAGCTCAGAAGCAGATGAATCAGCTGGATAAGGATGCAGATCCGGAAGTGAACACAGAAGGACTTGATTATGTGCTTGAAGGAACCCGCACAAATCTGCTAGAGAATAAGGTTGTACTGGCTGTTCCGGACGGAAATCCGAAAGGGATAGAGAGCTTTGCGGATCTTGGAACCGACAAGCTTTCTCTTCTGGCATTGGGCAATGAGGACGTACCGGTAGGACAGTATTCAGAAGAGATCCTCACCAATCTTGGAATGCTGGATCAGCTTGAACAGGAGAATAAGATCACATATGGATCCAATGTGAAGGAAGTTACGACACAGGTATCTGAAGCAGCAGCGGATGCCGGTATTATCTATGCCACGGATGCATATTCAGCAGGCCTTCCGGTGGTGGCTCAGGCGGACGATACCATGTGCAAGCAGGTGATCTATCCGGCAGCAGTTCTGAATATTTCTGAAAATCAGGATGCAGCAGAAGCCTTCCTTGATTATCTGAAAACAGATGACTGCATGAAGGTGTTTGAAGAGGTCGGATTTACAGCTGTAAAATAAAGAAAGCAGGAGGGGCTTATGGATTGGTTCCCGTTATATAATTCTCTTCGGATCGCATTGATTTCCAGCATATTCGTGTTTTTTGCGGGTATCTTTGCAGCTTATTATATTGCAAAGCTTCCGCCTGCAGTGAAGGGAATTCTGGATGTGGTGCTGACTCTTCCGCTGGTTCTGCCACCTACGGTTGTCGGATATTTTCTGCTGATGATCCTGGGGCCGCGTAGATTGCTGGGAGCCTGGTTTCTTCAGATCTTTGATACAAAGCTTGTGATGACCTGGTATGCAGGCATCTTTGCAGCATCGATCGTCGCATTTCCGTTGATGTACCGGACTGCCCGAGGAGCCTTTGAAAACTTTGATCAGACTCTGGCATATGCAGGTCAGACTCTTGGATTGTCGAATACTTATATTTTCTGGCACATTCGCATGCCGGCCTGCAGACAGGGAATCCTGGCAGGTGCGGTCCTGGCATTTGCACGGGCACTGGGAGAGTATGGAGCAACCAGTATGGTAGCTGGTTACACACCGGGAAAGACGGCGACGATCTCAACAACCGTCTATCAACTGTGGAGAACTAATAATGATACGTTGGCATTTCGATGGGTACTGGTAAATGTGGCGATCTCGGCAGTTGTTCTTTTGCTGGTCAATCTTTTGGAGAAAAAAGAATGTTCTTCTGGTAAATCGACAAGTGGGAAGTAGAAACGATGGCATTACGGGTAGATATTTGTAAAAAACTGAATCATTTTACGTTGAAGACACAATTTGAAGCATCAGAAGGTGTGACAGGTATACTGGGAGCTTCGGGATGTGGTAAGAGTATGACACTCCGGTGCATTGCAGGGATCGAAAAGCCGGATGAAGGATATATTGAACTGAATGGGAAGGTATTTTATGATTCCAAGAATAAAATAAATCTTCGTCCACAGGAACGTCATGTGGGATTGCTGTTTCAGAATTATGCCCTGTTTCCGGATATGACGGTGGAGCAGAATCTGATGGCTGGACTGCTGTCCGGAGAAAAGGACAGAACAAAAGCCAGAACAAAAGTCCGGGAAATGCTTGCCAGATTTGAACTGACCGGGCTTGAGAAGCACCGGCCTTCACAGCTGTCAGGCGGCCAGCAGCAGAGAGTTGCTCTGGCGCGTATCTTCTTGTCTGAGCCGGACATACTGATGCTGGATGAACCGTTTTCGGCACTGGATGAATATCTCAGGTGGAATCTGGAACAGGAGCTTCTGGAGGTGCTGCGGCAATTCTCGGGTCCGGCATTGTTTGTGTCGCACAGCAGGGATGAGATCTATCGCATCTGTGGTAAAGCGTGTGTGATGGATCAAGGCACTTCCAGTCCGGTCATCTCGGTCAGACAGTTATTTGAGGCGCCAGAGTCGAAAGCGGCAGCTGTGCTGTCTGGATGTAAGAATTTTGCAAGGGCGCAGCTTGCAGAAGCGGATGTGAAAAAAACGGTCTATGTAAGAGACTGGGGAGAGTATCTGACCTGTACAGGGACGAAGGCAGGAGAAATCTATTATGTAGGTGTGCGGAGTCACTATATATATCCGGTCAGTGAGACTGAGGCGAAGACACATCCGGATAATACATTTCGGTGTCGGATCGAAAAAGTGATCGATGATGTATTTTCAATGGTAATCATGGTGATGCCGGAGCATGCAGAGCAGTCGGAAGAAAGCTGCAGAAATCATTTTAACAGGATCCGTGTGGAGACAACAAAAGAATTCTGGAGGACGTTTTGTGAAAAAGAACATCCACAGGAGAGCCTGTGGCTGCATGTGGATCCTGCGGATGTGATGGTATTGAGATAATTGTATTGTATCAGCCGCCAATGCGTGACATTTCGGCGTCTTCAGTGATGGAGGAAAGAGTCTCAAAGCAATGGGCGGCAGGTTTTTGAAAAATAGCCTGAGCCAGTAATTCCTGAGCTGCTTTCGTGTCACCGCTTCTGAGTGCATCTTTAACAGAGATGCGTTCCTGATAACACAGGCAGGGCTTGAGGTCACCTGTAGCAGTCAGCCGGATCCGGTTGCAGCTATTACAGAATTTTCCATGAATGGCACTGATGAAACCAATACTTCTCTGAAAACCTTTCACAGTATAGTAACGTGCGGGGCCATTGCCATGAGTATCCGGATCTGGAAGCAGTGTGCCGTAATGATCAGATAATTTTTGGAATACTTCTGTATTAGAGACACAGGTCAGCTGCTTTCCGTGACCAATGGGCATCAGCTCGATAAAACGGACATCAAAAGCATGGTGTCTGGCCAGCTCTGCCAGAGCAAGGCATTCAGTATCATTGACACCTCGTTGGAGAACGACATTGATCTTGGTTGGAATCTGTTGCTGTTCCATGGCACGAAGCCCGTCCAGTACTTGTGGAAGCTTGTGATATCCGGTAATCTGAGCATAGACATCCGGGTCAAGAGCATCCAGGCTGACATTGACAGCGTGAAGTCCCTGGCGGCGAAGGCTTTCTGCATAGTCGGCAAGAAGGATACCATTGGTCGTCAGCGATACCTGATCAATGCCTGGAATCTGACTGATCATACCGATCAGACGGTCACAGCCGTTTCGGATAAGAGGCTCGCCTCCGGTTATTTTGATCTTGCGGATACCAAGAGAAGAAGCAAGCCGGCAGATTTCTGCAATCTCTTCCAGAGACAATAATTCTTCCTTTGGAAGCCATTCGATCCTTTCCGGCATGCAATAGCGACAGCGAAGATTGCATCGGTCAGTGATCGAGATCCTCATATAGTCGATGGTCCTTCCGAACTGATCTTTCATACTTCTTGTTTTGCCTTTCTTATATAAATACCGCTTTTTCCACCGCTTTTCTGACAAAGGTGGATACCATTCATTTCCATTCCCTTATCGACTGCTTTACACATATCATAGATGGTCAGAAGAGCAATCTGTACTCCGGTCAGAGCTTCCATCTCCACACCAGTCTTCCCGGTCGTTCGCACTGTACAGATGGTACGGACAGAACAAGTCTCATCTTCCAGCTCAAAATCGATCTCTGCTTTTGTCAGACTTAGAAGATGGCAGAGAGGGATCAGCTCCGAAGTCTTTTTTGCTCCCATGATGCCGGCAATTCTGGCAACACCCAGCACATCACCTTTTCCTATGCTTCCTGCTTTTAACTGATCAAAACATTCCTGATTCATGGAGATGCGTCCTTCGGCGATGGATTCTCTTGCGGTTTCTGCCTTTTTACTTATGTCTACCATAATGGCCTCTCCATGCTGATTAAAATGTGTAAATTCACCCATGCTTGATTCTCCTGCAAGTATTTTGTTTTATTATACCCAGCTGCAGAAAACCTGTCAAATTTGGAAATCAGTTGATTAAAAGTGCCGGATGGAGTACCATAAGAATCAATATGGAGATCTGACAGGAGGCATAGGTCATGGGAAAAATTATGGCTGTGAATATCAGCGAAGAGAGAGGAACGCAGAAGAAAAATGTGCATTCTGCCAGATTGATCGAAGACTGGGGAATTGAACATGATGCGCATGCCGGAAAATGGCATCGACAGGTCAGCCTGCTCTCTTATGAGAAAATAGAAGAATTCAGAAAAAAAGGAGCACCGGTGGATGAAGGTGCTTTTGGTGAAAATCTGATCATTCAGGGAATTGATCTGAGACATCTTCCGGTGGGAACAAGGCTTGCATGCGGAGAGGTGCTGCTGGAAGTGACGCAGATTGGCAAGCAATGCCACAATGGATGTGAGATTTTCCGGCTTATGGGTGATTGTATCATGCCAAGAGAAGGGATTTTTGCAAAGGTTCTAAGAGGTGGTATGATCTCAGAGGGAGATGAGATCACGGTTGAAAAGCGTCCCTTGAGAGCGGCGATCCTGACAGCCAGTGATTCTGGCTATGCAGGAGAACGGGAGGATGTAAGCGGACCGACGATCCGGAAGATCCTGGAGGAGAATGGTTATCAGGTGGTTCATACGATCCTTTTACAGAGAAATGCTGGCACAGGAAATGAGTCGTATTGCAGATGAAGGGGTGGCAGAACTCCTTGTGACTACAGGAGGAACAGGATTTTCACCCAGAGATTGTATGCCGGAGGCAACCATGGATATTACAGAACGGGCGGTGCCGGGAATTCCGGAAGCTATCCGGGCATACAGTATGACGATCACACCAAGAGCCATGCTGAGCCGTGCAGCCGCTGGTATCCGGAAACATACGTTGATCATCAATCTACCGGGAAGTCCAAAAGCAGTAAAGGAATCTCTGGAGTACATTTTACCGTCTCTGGAGCATGGGCTTGAGATCCTGACGGGAACTGCATCCAATTGTGCAGTCAGATAAGTGAATACGGATCAATCACCAGAAGAAGCTGTTGTATTTGTGCAACTGCTCTAAATCTGGAATTTATGGGAAATTTAGGTTAGTAATTCTGCTAAATGAGAACCTTAAAAGAAACCGGCCTTTTTGCTATACTATAATTAAATATGCTTATACTGATTAATAGTCTCACAGAACAGACTTGGGGGTGACATCATTGTGGATGAGCAGATAATCAGAACTTTACAAGAACAGGCCATAGAAGAGCGTCAGTATATTCAGGAAAAGTATGGACAGGATGAAGATGTTGTTCAGGTGGTCAACAGACGGGATTATTTAACCGGTCGTCAGAGTGCAGCGGTCAGACTATATGACAATGAAAGAAATGTTCCACTGCACCGACATGGTTATATTGAACTGATGTATGCGTATAAGGGTACATTTACACATAGATTTGGTGAGGAGAAAGTGCTCCTGGAAGAGGGAGACCTTCTTGTGATGAACCAGTATGTGGAGCACTGTGTGGTGGAGTCCGGTGAAGAGAATATTGGAATCAATATCATTGCGGTACCGGAATTTTTTGAAAAGCCATTTCAGATGCTGAAAAAACAGAATAAGATCATGGATTTTCTGGTGGAGATGCTCAGGCGGAATACCAGAAAGCCGCAGTATCTGATCTTTCATATCAAAGGTCGGCATGCCCTGGAAAACCTCATGGAAAATCTGATAGAATCCATTATGGAAGGCAACGGAGCCAGCGAGGAGATCAGCCAATATACTATGGGGCTGCTCTTTTTATATCTGGCGGAACAGATGGACCGGGAGGAGCATGATCCTGTGGAGAATTATAAGGATGAGATCATTCAGGAAACTCTGAAATATATAGAGATCCAGTACCGGACTGCGAGACTCGGCAAGATCGCTGAGGACTACCATCTGGCATTGCCATCACTGAGTAAGCTGATCAAGGAAGGTACGGGAAGTACATTCCAGGAACTTCTGATGAAGCGCAGATTTGAAAAAGCAGCAGTGCTTTTGCTGGAGACGAACCTTCCGGTGGAAGAAATCGCCTTGAATGTGGGCTATGAGAATCAGAGTTATTTTCATCGTCAGTTTAAGATGCGTTACGGGGTAACACCCAGACGGTACCGGCTGATCCATAGAAGAAAGATGCGTCAGCAGGGAAAGATTTAACAGAATATGATTGATAAGACCAGACGAGAATCGATGAGGATTGTCTGGTCTTTTTGGTAGGTTGACAAAGCCTGATAATATAGATAAAATGAAGAATAAAAGAGCCGGAATTCGTGTTCGGCTCTTTCTTTTCTGAGGGAGAGGATGGGATCTATGGAACAATATGATGCAGAAGAATTGATGCAATATATACAAGAGCGAAAATTCCGACTGCTGCGGGCCCGTCTTTCTGAGATGAATGAAGCGGATATTGCGGAATTTCTGGGAGAACTGGAGGATAATCCGAAGGTCATGGTATTCCGTATGCTGCCCAAGGAGCTGGCGGCAGATGTGTTTGCATTTCTGGAACCGGATGTGCAGGAACACATTATTAACAGCATCACAGATGCGGAGCTTGCCAAGATCATTGAAGACCTGTTCGTGGATGATGCCGTGGACATGCTTGAGGAGCTTCCGGCTACTGTTGTAAAGCGAGTTATGCGTACCGCAGGCCCGGAGACCAGATCACTGATCAACCAGTTCTTGAAATACCCGGAGAACAGTGCTGGAAGTATTATGACGGCAGAGTATATCGGCCTGAAAAAATACATGAATGTGGAGCAGGCCTTTGCCTATATTCGTGCTCATGGTGTGGATAAGGAGACCATTTATACCTGTTTTGTCACGGACGCCCAGCGAAGGCTGGAAGGCGTGGTGACGATCAAGGATCTTCTGATGAATCCTTATGATATGAAGATTCAGGACATTATGGATGAAAATGTGATCAAGGCGGTGACTACAGAAGATCAGGAAGAAGTTGTGGATCTGTTCAACAAGTATGATCTGATGTGTCTGCCGGTAGTGGATCACGAGGATCGTCTGGTAGGAATCGTTACAGTCGATGACGTGGTGGATGTCATGGAAGAGGAGGCTACCGAGGATATTGAGAAGATGGCAGCTATGCTCCCCAGTGACAAGCCTTATCTGAAGACAGGTATCCTTGAACTGGCGAGGAACCGGATCGTCTGGCTGACGGTACTGATGCTCAGTTCCATGATCACAGGAAGTATTCTGACCCATTATGAGACTGCATTTGCAGCATTACCGCTGCTTGTAAGCTTTGTACCTATGCTGACAGGTACGGGAGGAAACGCAGGAAGTCAATCCAGTACTACGGTGATCCGTGCCATGACGATCGGAGATGTGGAGCCGAAAGATATTCTGAAAATTGTCTGGAAAGAGATCCGCGTGGCAGTGGTGGTTGGCATTATCCTGGCATCACTGAATTTTATAAGGCTGATGGTTCAATATCCGGGAGAGACGATGGTGTGTATCACGGTTGTGGTGAGTCTGGTCGTGACCATTATTCTGGCGAAGACCATTGGATGTACATTGCCGATCCTGGCACAGATCCTTCATCTGGATCCGGCGATCATGGCGGCTCCGTTGATCTCAACCATCGTAGATGCATGCAGTCTGATCGTATATTTTCAGATTGCCTGCAGATTACTGGCTATCTGATGAATTTACAAATACACAGTTGTGAAATAGAAGGAGATATGAAATTATGTTAAATGGAAAGAAAGTGCTGTTCAGCGGCATGCAGGCAACAGGAAATCTGACTCTTGGCAATTATCTTGGAGCACTGAAAAACTGGGTGGGACTCTGTGACGAGTATGAGTGCTTCTACAGCGTGGTGGATATGCATTCCATCACGGTCAGACAGGATCCGGCAACTCTTCGGAAACGCGCCCGGACACTGCTGATGATCTACATTGCGGCAGGTATTGACCCGGAGAAAAACTGCCTGTATTACCAGTCCCATGTATCCGGTCACGCAGAGCTGGCATGGATCCTGAATTGCTTTACCTATATGGGAGAACTGAACCGTATGACGCAGTTTAAAGATAAGTCTGCAAAACATGCAGACAATATCAACGCAGGTCTCTTTACATATCCAGTACTGATGGCTGCTGATATTCTGTTGTATCAGGCAGATGTGGTTCCGGTTGGTATTGATCAGATGCAGCATCTGGAACTGACCAGAGATATTGCACAGCGTTTTAATGGTATCTATGGAGATGTATTTACGATTCCGGAGGCATATATCGGTAAAGTGGGAGCCAAGATCATGAGCCTTCAGGATCCGAGCCGAAAGATGTCCAAGTCAGATGAGAATCCGAACGCATCGATCTATCTGATGGATGATCCGGATACCATTATCCGTAAATGCAAACGAGCAGTGACTGATTCTGAAGGGCAGATCCTGTATCGGGAAGAACAGCCGGGCATCCGTAACCTGATCGATATTTACAGTGCATGTACGGGCAAGACTCCGGAAGAAGTTGTCAAAGAATTTGATGGAAAAGGTTATGGTGACTTCAAACTGGCAGTCGGTGAGTCTGTTGTCAGTGTTCTGAAACCATTACAGGACCGTTTCGCAGATCTGGAGAAGAACAAAGATTACATTGACCGGATCATCAAGGAAAATGCGGAAAAGGCCGGATATGCAGCCAATAAGACGCTGCGCAAAGTACAGAAAAAAGTAGGTTTCCCGGAGCGTATCCGCTGATCATACGGAAGGAGAGACAAACATGAAAAAAGAGATCAAACCAGAAGAGCTTACAAAGAATCCATTTCATATGATCGGGAAGGAATGGATGCTGGTAACTGCTGAAAAGGATGGAAAAGTCAATACCATGACGGCCTCCTGGGGCGGTGTTGGCATCATGTGGGGAAAACCGGTGGCTTATGTGTTCATCAGACCGCAGAGATATACCAAGGAATTTATTGATGGGACAGATACGTTCTCCCTGTCTATTCTTGGTGAGGAGTACAGGAAGACATTGTCTTATCTTGGAACGGTATCAGGCCGGGATGAGGATAAGATCAGTAAATCAGGTCTCCATGTAGAACATGAAGGTGTAACTCCGTATTTTGAGGAGGCAGACACAGTCATGGTATGTAGAAAGCTGTTTGCACAGCCGCTGGATCCGGCGGGATTTATTGATAAAGAGTGTGATACAAAATGGTATCCGCAAAAGGATTATCACACCATGTATGTGGTGGAAATTGAGAAGGTACTTGTGGATTAATGGAACGTCATTTGACCTGGACGGTGGATAAGTCCCAGGAAGGAAAACGACTCATTGACTGGCTAAGAGAAAAGGGCTGTTCCAAGCAGGTTCTGTCTGTGATAAAGAATCATGAGGGCAGCCTTTTGAACAATGGAGAGAAACCTTATTTCAGAGATCCGCTGCAGGCAGGAGATGTGGTGGAACTGACATTGCCACAGGAGCAGGATACCAGTACTATTGTGCCGGTCCGGCAGGAATTTTCTATTATATATGAAGATGAAGATCTGATGGTCATCAACAAGCCGGGCAATCTGCCGGTGCATCCGTCCATCAATCATTTTGAAAATACTCTTGCCAACGGAGTGAGCTGGTTGTGCCGGCAGCGGAAAGACTATTTTCCATTCCGGTGTGTAAATCGGCTGGATGGCGGAACCACAGGACTTTTAATTCTTGCAAAAAATGTATACAGTTCGGCGATCCTCTATGAGCAGATGAAGGAGCGGAAGATCCACCGTACCTATCTGGCAATAGTGTCAGGAAAACTGACAGAGAGTGGAACCATTGATCTGCCCATCGGGCGAAAATCCGAATCCGTCATTGAGCGCTGCGTTGACAAAACACACGGAGAACGGGCAGTGACCCATTACGAAGTGCTGGAAGCCAGAACGGATCAGACACTGGTAAAATGTCAGCTGGAGACAGGCAGAACCCATCAGATCCGGGTGCATATGCAAGCAATTGGACATCCGCTGGTTGGGGATTTTTTGTATAACCCGCATGCGCTTCGGGAAGAAAGACCATTGCTCCATTCCTGGAGACTTGCATTTACCCATCCGGTCAGTGGAGAAGAGGTTTATTTTACCGCACCGGTGCCTGCGGATATGCAGGGCTGGGACATCTATATGGAAGAAAGGAATGTGTAAGATATGAAATTTCAGATGATTCATGAGAATTACAATGTGGCAGATCTGGCAAGATCTGAGGCATTTTATGAGAAAGCACTGGGACTTAAAGAGTGCCGTCGCATTGAGGCAGAAGATGGTTCTTATATTATCGCTTATCTTAAAAATGACGAGAGTGATTTTGAACTGGAGCTGACCTGGATGAGAGATATGGACAGACCATATGATTTGGGTGACTGTGAATTCCATCTGGCATTCCGCGTGGATGATTATGAGGCAGCACATGCCCACCATAAAGAGATGGGCTGTATCTGCTTTGAAAATCCGGCTATGGGAATCTATTTTATCCAGGATCCGGACGGATATTGGCTGGAGATTCTTCCAACCAGATAACGTATAAAATCTCAGACGGACGCTTCCGGATGCCTCTCCCGATAGGAGAAGATGCATCCACAATAGTCCTGACGGTACAGATCGTACTCTTTGGACAATTCTGTGGAACGTTTGTAGCCGTTACGTTTTTTAAAATCATTGGGAAGCCAGCGAACACCGTACTGTTCTGCTAATTCTTCCCCGATTTCATTGAGTTTTTCCGCATTCTTCAGCGGACTGATCGACAGGGTTGTGGCAACATAGTCACAGCCCTTTTCTTTTGCCGTGCGGACTGCTTCTGTAAGTCTGAGGCGGTAGCAGGCAAAGCACCGTTTGCCGCCCTCTGGGATCTCTTCCATTCCTTTTGCACAGTGATAAAAATCGGCTGGAATATAATCACCCTCCAGAAAATCCACTGGATAACGGGTGGGAAGTTCCCGGATCAGTCGCATCTGTTCCTGTACCCGGTTGTGATATTCACTCTCCGGATAAATATTAGGATTGTAATAAAGAACTGTGATCCTGAAATACCTGGACAGGTATTCCAGTACATAACTGCTGCAAGGGGCGCAGCAGCTATGGAGCAGCAATGTAGGCGCGTTTTCTTCTTTATCTGTACAGAGCTGATCAAGCACCTGATCCAGCTCCTTTTGGTAATTACGTTTATTCATAAAATAGTTATTCCTTTAAGATACAGTTTCCATGGTTCATGACGATTGTAGCATAAGTGATGAATTACTACAATATATAAGTGTAGCTAATAAAAATTCAGTAGAAAAAATAGACAGTAGCAGGATTGACCAGGGAAGTGGAAATCCGTAAAATATTAGTCGGTTTGATTATCAATATACAAAAGTTTTGGAGGCTTTATTTTATGAAAAAAATTTCAACTCCTTATGAATTTGAGGGAAGAATCCCGCTTGCGCAGGCGATTCCGCTGGGATTGCAGCATGTAATGGCGATGTTTATCGGAAATCTGACTCCGCTGATCATCGTGATGGGACTCTGCGGACTGACAGCAGATGCCGGTTATGGAGCACTTCGCACAGCACTTTTACAGAATGCTATGATCATGGCAGGTATTGTGACACTGGTTCAGATGTTTTCCATTGGACCGGTAGGAGGTAAAGTGCCGATCGTTATGGGAACATCGTCTGGTTTCCTTGGCGTCCTGAATAATACGGTTGCTGCCTGCGGCGGTGGTATCCTTGCTTACAGTGCGATCATGGGAGCCTGTATTGTAGGCGGTATTTTTGAAGGTGTTCTCGGAATGTTCCTGAAACCGCTTCGTAGATTTTTTCCGGCTATTGTGACCGGTTCGGTGGTAATTGCTATCGGCCTTTCTCTTCTGGGAGTGGGAATCAACTATTTCTGTGGCGGAAGCGGTAAAGCAGATTATGGCTCTTTGCCGAATCTGTTCCTTGGATTCGTTGTTCTGATCGTGATTATTTTATTGAAGCATTTTGCTCCACAGGACAGTGTACTTTCTTCCGCAGCTATTTTGTTTGGTATTCTGGCAGGCTATGTGGTGGCTGTGATCATGACGCTGGTTCTTCCTACAGTAGGAATCAATGCAGATGGAGCAGAATATACCTATTCCTGGGTCGTTAATTTTGAACAGATTAAAAATGCAGCATGGATTGCTGTTCCAAGTTTTATCGGATTCGGCGCACTGGCTGATATGAAGATTGTATTCCAGGCAAATGCGATCATTCCAATCGGAATTATGTTCATTGTCACTGCAATTGAGACAGTTGGCGATATCTCGGCCTGTATCGAAGGCGGTATGAATCGGGAAGCAACAGATTCTGAACTGTCCGGCGGCGTGATCTGTGATGGACTTGGTTCTTCCTTTGCAGCACTGTTTGGTGTGCTGCCGAACACTTCCTTTTCACAGAATGTAGGCCTGGTATCCATGACGAAGGTAGTGAACCGGTTTGCAATCTCCATGGGTGCGATCTTCCTGATACTCTGTGGATTCTGTCCGAAGATCGGTGCGGTCATGTCTGTGATGCCACAGTCCGTGCTGGGTGGTGCGGCAGTTATGATGTTTGCATCAATCCTGATCTCTGGTATTCAGCTGATCACGAAAGAGCCAATTGGAAGTCGTGAGATCACGATCATCTCTGTGGCTATCGGACTTGGATACGGTCTTGGTGCAACCAGTGGAGCAACTGCTCAGCTGCCGTATTATATACAGCTGATCTTTGGCGGATCCGGAATCGTACCGTGTTCTCTGGCAGCAATCTTTCTGAATATAATTCTGCCGAAGGGATCAAGTCCGGTTCGTAAAATGTGGGATATTGAAGATGAAAAATAAAATTATCGCAGTCATTGGAGCGGGTGGCAAGACCACCCTGATCCATCGACTGGCAGAAGAATATCGCAGGAAGGGCGCGTCTGTGCTGGTGAGTACCACTACCCATATGCTGGTGGAACCGGATACAGATCTCTCCTGCGATTCTTTTGCTATTATGGAAAAAATAAAAAAGACAGGATACTGTATGGCAGGAGCTGTCTGCCTGGAAAATTCTGCAAAAATGCAATCATTGCCGGAACAGATGCTTCATGACTTGATGAAGCAGGTGGATTATGCTTTAATAGAAGCAGATGGAGCGAAACATTATGCGCTGAAGTATCCGTCAGAACAGGAACCGGTGATTCCTGAGGGGACGACCGATGTGATTCTGCTGCTTGGATCATGGGATCTGGGAAAGCCATGTAAGGATGTGGTCTTTCGGTTTGAACATATGACATCTGCACTTGGAATCTCCGGAGATATGAAAGCAGATAAACAGATACTTCAGCAGATTCAGCGGGCATATGAGGAAAAGCTGAAGAACATGGATTACCATGGGCGTTTTCATGTTCTTCTGTCTGAGAAGACAGATCAGGGACTTATGTTTCACGCACTGGAGGAATGAAGAAGCTATATGAATAAAGAAATACTTATTATCTGCCGCGGAGGAGGAGATCTGGCGACTGGAATCGTACATCGTCTATTTCGGGCGGGGTATCAGGTGCTGATCCTGGAGACAGCAGAACCGGCAGCGATCCGGCGACAAGTCTCTTTCTGCGAAGCTGTCTATGAGGGAACGGCAACCGTGGAAGGAGTCACTGCTGAGAGAATCTGCACAGCAAAAAAACAGGCGGTGGAAGAAGTGCTTCAAAGAGGACGTATACCGATTCTGGTGGATCCGGATGGACGATCAATAGAAGTCTTAAAGCCGGATGTCGTAGTGGATGCGATCATTGCCAAGAAGAATCTGGGGACATATAAAGAGATGGCACCGCTGGTCATTGGGATCGGACCTGGATTTGTGGCTGGAAAAGATGTGCATCTGGTGGTGGAATCCATGCGTGGACATAATCTGGCACGGATTCTGGAGACTGGATCTGCGCTTGCAAATACTGGGATTCCCGGTAATATTGGAGGCTACACAAAAGAGAGGGTTATCCATGCAGTGGCAGAAGGATATATGAAGAATATTCATCAGATCGGGGATGTGGTGCAAAAAGGGGAAGAGATTGCAAGAATCTATGAACAGATGTCTACGGATGGCATATTTTCTGGAAAATTTGTATCGGTAGAGGCGACAATTCCGGGAGTGCTCCGGGGACTGATCCGTGAGGGATATCATTTTCAGAAAGGATTTAAGATCGCAGACATTGATCCAAGAGAAAGCGAGCTTGCCAATTGTTTTACAATTTCGGATAAAGCCAGCAGTATCGGCGGAAGTGTGCTGGAAGCGGTCTGCAGATATGTAAATGGATAAGATGGAACAGATATATGCCTGTGTAAGAGATCGGGATCGGTCTAAGAATGCATTGCTTGCCACGGTGACAGAGGGAGCAGCTGCAGGTGAAAAAGCATATGTGGAAGATGGTACGATCCAGATACAAAAGGGAACTTTTTTTACAGGGGAAAATGAAAAAAACCTGCAGGGAAAAGGTCTCATGAAGATCAATGGTCAGGAAGTATTTCTTCAGCCACTGGGTAATCCGTCAAAGCTTATTATCTGCGGAGGCGGACATGTATCACAGGCATTGGTTAAGATGGCTGGACTTCTGGATTTTGAGATCACAGTATTGGAAGATCGGCCGCTGTTTGCAGAGACTGCCAAAAGAGAGGGCGCGGATCAGGTATTCTGTGGAGATTACAGAGAACTGCTGCAGCAGATTCCGGACAGCAGTGACAATTATTTTGTCTGCATGACCAGAGGTCATCGGTTTGACAGAGACTGTCTGCTGGAGATCCTGAAAAAGCCGCATGCTTATGTGGGCATGATGGGTTCCAGAAAACGGTCGTTTCTGATGAAAAAGGATATGGTGCAGGAAGGTTTTTCAGAAGAACTGGCAGAATCGCTTCATGCACCCATCGGATTGTCCATCGGAGCACAGACTCCGGCAGAGATTGCATTGTCTGTGATCAGTGAAATCGTAAAGGTGAGAAGTGAACAGTCGAAGGAGACTGCACTGGATGAGCAGGTGCTGGAGATATTAAGCCGACCGCCGGAGCCGGGAGAACAGAGAATTCTATGTACGATCATAGAAAAACATGGAAGCGCACCTCGAAGCGCAGGTACGCAGATGGTGGTGACTTCCATGAATCAGATTACAGGAACCATTGGCGGAGGCTGTACGGAAGCTGAAGTGATCACGGCCTGCAGAGAACATTTTTATAAGCTGCGGGAACAGATTCCTCATGCGGCTTGTGAAAAGAGGCAGATACGGATGAGCACAGACAATGCGGAAGAAGAAGGTATGGTCTGTGGCGGAACCATTGTTGTATTATTGGAAGAAATATAGAACAGGGGAACGGTATGATTTATCTGGATAATGCAGCAACAACGATGCAGAAGCCGGAAGCAGTCGCAGAGGCGGTTGTTGCTGCCATGGGCAGTATGGGTAATTCTGGCAGGGGAGCTGGAAGTGCAGCACTTCAGGCATCAAGGATCATTTATGATGCGCGGGTTCATCTGACCAGGCTGTTTGGCGGAACAGATCCTTCCCGACTTATTTTTACCGGAAATTCTACAGAAAGTCTCAATCTGGCGATTCATGGTCTGTTTGTTCCGGGAGACCATGTGATCACCACCGAACTGGAGCACAATTCCGTTCTGCGGCCTTTGTATGCGCAGCAGGAAGAAGGTGTTGCATTGACTGTTGCAGTAAGCGGAAGGAATGGCACGGTGGATTTTTCGGAAATTGAAAAAGCGATCCGTCCGGAAACAAAAGCAATTGTCTGCACACATGCGTCTAATCTGACTGGAAATGTAACAGATCTGGAACGGATGGGAAAGCTTGCAAAAGCCTATGGATTGCTGCTGGTGGTGGATGCATCACAGACGGCAGGAGTGCTGGACATAGATGTAGAGAAGATGCAGATCGATGTACTTTGTTTTACAGGACATAAGAGCCTGATGGGACCGCAGGGAACCGGGGGACTGTATGTAAGACAAGGCATTTCTGTTCAACCATGGAAAAGTGGCGGAACCGGAGTGTACAGTTTTCTGAAAAAGCAGCCGGAAGAATATCCGGAACATCTGGAAGCCGGAACGCTTAACGGACATGGAATTGCAGGACTTCTGGCAGCAGTACAGGAGATAGAGCGGATCGGACAGCGGCAGATCTATGAAAAAGAACACCGGTTGATGACACTTTTTTATGAAGCGGTCAGACAGATCCCAGGAGTGAAAATCTACGGAGATTTTTTGAAAGAAAATATTCGATGCCCTATTGTAGCACTGAACATTGGAAATGAGGATTCGTCCCAGATCAGTGACTGGCTGCAGGAGGAATATGGAATTATAACCAGAGCGGGAGCACACTGTGCACCGCTGATGCATGCATATTTTCATACGGAAAAACAGGGGATGGTAAGATTCAGTTTTTCTTATTATAATACAGAAGAAGAGGTATCTGCGACAGTCGAAGCGGTCCGCAGAATCGCAGAAGAAGTACAGGTATAAGGAGAGAGAATGACAGAAGAAATCACATTTTGCAGAGGTGGCGGCTGTACTGCCAAGCTTGGACCGGATCTTTTGAGCCATGTGCTTTCAAAGATTCCAAAAGGAGAAAAAGATCCTGATCTTCTGATCGGATATGACAGTAAAGATGATGCGGCGGTCTATCGAATCTCAGATGATACAGCAGTGGTACAGACACTGGATTTTTTCCCACCCATGCTGGATGATCCGTATTTGTTCGGACAGATTGCGGCAGCTAATGCGCTCAGCGATATTTATGCCATGGGCGGTGTAGTAAAGACAGCGTTGAATATTGTCTGTTTTCCGGAAAAGATGGATCTTAATATTCTTGGAAAGATCCTGCAGGGTGGAGCAGAAAAAGTAATCGAAGCAGGAGGCATGCTGGCAGGAGGACACTCTATCATGGATGCGGATGTGAAATATGGACTTTCCGTGACAGGTGTGGTGCATCCGGACCATATTTATGGGAATAATCAAGGGCAGCCGTCAGATATGCTGATCCTGACAAAAAAATTAGGGGTTGGTCTGGTGTGCAATGCCAACCGGGTAAATCTGGCACCGGAAGGTGCTATGGAGGAAGCAATCGCTTCCATGACTCTTCTGAACAGAAAAGCAGCGGAAATCAGTCATCATTATGAGATCCATGCCTGCACAGATGTGACAGGATTTGGATTCCTGGGACATTTAAGTGAGATGATCAATGAACAGATATCAGCGGAGATTGACTCTATCTCGATTCCGGTAATCAGTGGAGCAATCCATTGCGCAGAAGAATTTCTTCTGACAGCTGCAGCCCAACGCAATCGGAACCATGTGAAGGAACGAGTGGAATTCGCTTCAAAGATACCTTTTTCGATGGAAGAGTTATTATTTGATCCGCAGACATCCGGGGGACTGCTGTTTGCAGTGAGAGGAGATCAGGCGGGGGAATTCCTGAAGGAATTAAAAGGAGCAGGACTTCCGGCAGCTATTGTGGGAAGACTGACGTCAAAAAAAGAAAAAGATATTTATGTGAAATAGGAGGATATAAGATGATTACAGTTAATGCAATCGGGGATGCTTGTCCCGTACCTGTTGTTAAGACCAGGAAAGCCATGGAGACGATAAAAGGAGCTGAAGTGGTGGAAACGCTTGTAGATAATGAAATCGCTGTGGAAAACCTGAAAAAGATGGCCGGACAGATGGGATATCAGGTGAAAGACCAGAAGCTGGAAGAAGGAAAATACAGCGTACAGATCATGGTTACGGAAGCGGAAAAAACAGAAAACATACAGGCGGATATCTGTGACTGCAGACCCACAGCGGCATCTGATAAAGTGGTGGTAATCCGCAGTAACGTTATGGGAGAAGGTGATCCGGAGCTTGGAAAGGTGCTGATCAAAGGGTTTATTTATGCATTGTCTCAGCAGGAAGAGCTTCCGAAGACCATACTCTTTTATAATGGAGGTGCCTATCTGACCTGTGAAGGATCTGCATCTCTTGATGATCTCAAAGAGCTGGAACATCGCGGCGTAAAGATCCTGACTTGCGGTACTTGTCTGAATTTTTACGGATTATCTGAAAAACTGAAGGTTGGAGAAGTGACAAATATGTATGAGATCGCTGCGACCATGTCCAAAGCTTCTCTGATCGTGAGCCCGTAGAATGAGAAGGAAATATCTGCAGCTGGTGGTGACATTTGCCACAACCACCGCAGCTATGGAGATGGAACAGCGGGCAGAGAAAGCAGAGATATCAGGAAGACTGATCCCTCTTCCGTCTGAGATCTCGGCAGGCTGCGGACTGGCCTGGAAGACAGAGCTTTCAGAAAAGGAAACCATCGTGAACTTTATGGAGCAGCAGAAGCTTCATTGGGAAGCAATGTATGAGCTTCTGATGTTCTGAGATTACAATAAGAAGATAGATAGAAAGGAAGCCATGCTTTATTATAATCAGTACGTAAGGGCAGAGAGCCTTGACGAGGCCTATACTCTGTATCAGAAAAAGAACAATTTTATTCTGGCCGGAATGCTCTGGCAGAAAATGAGAAACCGGACGATGGGAACGGCCATCGATCTGTGCGCACTTGGTCTGGATCAGGTGGAGGAGACGGAGACGGAGTTTCGGATCGGGGCATATGTGTCTCTGCGGGAACTGGAGACCAATGAACGCTTAAATGTTTATACGGAAGGTGCATTTCGAGAGTCAGTACGTCATATTGTGGGAGTACAGTTTCGAAATGTGGCAACAGTTGGCGGCAGCCTCTGGGGCCGTTTTGGTTTCTCCGATGTGATGACAATCTTCCGTGCACTGGGGGCAAAGGTAGAACTGCATCATGCAGGGATCATGGATCTGGATGAGTTTGTCAGATTTCCGAGAAAGACCAGAGATATTCTTGTGGCTGTGATCGTGCCAAAGACCGTGGAAAAAGTGGTGTATCTCAGCCAGAGAAACCAGTCCACCGACTTTCCGGTGCTGACCTGCGCAGTTGCAAAGAGAGCAGACGGATATGCAGCAGTGGTGGGGGCAACTCCTCATCTGGCGGAAGTAGTACTGGATCGACAAGGTGTGCTCACTGAGCTTACGGATGAGTCGATCAGCAAGTTCGCAGAACAGGTATCGGAGGAGATCCGGTTTGGCAGCAATGTAAGATCCGGCGCAGCCTACCGTAAGGTAATCTGTCGGGTACTTGTGAAGAGAGCATTGAAAGCATGGAAAGGAGAACAGATCTGATGGATGTAAAGATAACATTGAACGGGAAAATGATAACAGATTCCGTAGATGCAGATATGGTTCTTCTGGATTTTTGCAGAAAACATAACTGCTATTCTGTAAAACGCGGATGTGAGTCCGGCAACTGTGGGCTATGTACAGTGCTGCTTGATGGAAAGCCGATCCTTTCCTGCAGTACACCGGTTGGACGTGCTAACGGACGCAGAGTAGATACGCTGGAGGGTCTGCAGGAAGAGGCAAAGGCATTTACCAGATTTTTTGCAGCACAGGGAGCAGATCAATGTGGTTTTTGTAATCCGGGATATATTGTAAATATTGTGGCATTGCTCAGAGAAAATCCGGATCCGACAGATGAGGAGATTCTGGAATATCTGTCAGGTAATCTTTGCCGTTGTACCGGATACCAGAGCCAGCTTCGTTCTCTTCGAAATTACCTGAACAGTAAAAAGGAAGGGGCGGCTATGGATCTGGAAGCAAATGTCTATGGAGAAGATGTAGGAAAGGAGTGGAAGCATGAAGGAATTTAAACGTGACAGAAAAGAGTATCATGCAGTGGGAAAGTGCATTCCAAAGAAAGATTCTGATCAGCTTCTGCTTGGAAAACCTGTATTTATGGATGACATTATTCCGAAGGATTGTCTCATAGTAAAACTACTGCGCAGCCCTCATGCGCATGCGATTATCGAAGAGATCAATACGGCGGCTGCTATGAAGGTGCCAGGGATTGTTGCTGTCTATACATGGAAGGATGTGCCTCAGAGGAGATTCTCTATTGCTGGACAGACTTTCCCAGAGCCATCTCCCTATGATCGTCTGATTCTTGATCAAAGAGTCCGAAGTGTAGGAGATGCGGTTGCGATTGTAGCCGGTGAGACAGAAAAAGCAGTGGACAAAGCATTGCGTGTCATTAAAGTGAAGTATCAGGTGCTGGAGCCGGTGCTTGATTTCCGAAAAGCACTGGATAACCCGGTGCTGGTTCATCCGGAAGACAACTGGATGTCCCATGGTAATACGGGAGATGTGAAACGCAATCTTCTGCATCATGAAGAAGATGCTCATGGAGATGTGGAAGCGGTACTTGCAGATTGTGAAGAAGTTATTGAGCATAGTTGGAGAATCAAGGCTGCTCAGCAGGGTTATATGGAGACGATCCGTGCTTATTGTGAGATTGATCGATACGGAAGACTTCATTGTATCAGTTCCACACAGATCGTATTTCACATCAGACGTATTCTTGCCAATGCTCTTGGAATCTCCAAATCCATGGTCCGTGCAGAAAAGCCGCGGATCGGCGGTGGATTTGGAGCCAAGCAGACAGCAGTGTGTGAAGTATATCCTGCTTTTGTCACATGGATGACAAAGCGGCCCAGTAAGATTATTTACAGCAGAAGAGAGTGCCAGACCATTGCGTCTCCCCGTCATGAGATGGAGGTGACTGTGCGTCTGGGTGCAATGAAAGATGGAAGGATCCGGGCGATCGATCTGTATACGTTATCCAATACAGGTGCTTATGGGGAACATGGAACAACGACAGTTGGACTTTCCGGACATAAAGCGATTCCGCTCTATACAGGCGGATGCGAGGCAACCCGGTTTTCCTGCGATGTGGTTTATACCAATGTGCAGGCAGCAGGTGCTTATCGTGGATATGGAGCAACACAGGGAATCTTTGCACTGGAGTCTGCAGTTAATGAACTGGCTGAAAAGCTCAAGATCGATCCGGTGGAGCTTCGAATGAAAAATATTGTCCGGGAGGGTATGTTCATGCCGGCTTATTTTGGAGAGACGGCGAATGCCTGTGCACTTGACCGGTGTATTACACACTGCGCAGATCATTTTCACTGGAAAGAAAAATATCCGGTGCGTGATATGGGAAATGGAAAAGTGCGCACTGCGGGTATGGCAATTGCCATGCAGGGGTCTTGCATCTCCAATGTGGATGTGGGTTCCTGTACTTTGACGCTTTCTGATGATGGAACATATAATATGCTGATCGGTGCCGCAGATATGGGAACCGGATGTGATACGATCCTGGCACAGATGGCGGCAGAAGTGCTGGATTGTGAACCAGATCAGATCGTAGTCTTTGGTGCGGATACAGATGCATCCCCGTATGATTCCGGATCCTATGCATCTTCTACCACGTATGTTACCGGTATGGCAACACAGAATGCAGCAATGGAACTTCGTGAAAATATGATGAAGATCGGAGCGGAACTATTAGGCTGTACATTGGATGAAGTAGAATTTGATGGAGAAAAGGTATACCTGGTGGATGGAGACCAATCTGTCAGTCTTGCAGATATTGCAGTGAAATCACAGGTGAACAACAGAATCCCGGTGGATGTGACGGCAACTTATTCATCGCCAGTATCTCCGCCGCCTTATATGGTCGGCATGGCAGAGATCGAGCTGGATAAAGAGACCGGAAGTGTGAAGATCCTGGATTATGATGCAGTGGTTGACTGCGGAATTCCGGTCAATCCCAATCTGGCAAGAGTACAGACAGAAGGTGGCATTGGTCAGGGAATCGGTATGGCACTCTATGAAAATGTTACTTACAATGCCAATGGTAAGATCACAGAAGGCGATTTTATGCAGTATAAGATTCCGACCAGACAGGATGTAGGAAATATTCATGTGGAATTCGAGACCAGTTATGAGCCATCGGGTCCGTTTGGTGTGAAATCAATCGGTGAGATCGTTATCAATACACCGGCACCGGCACTGGCACATGCAATTTATCGTGCAACCGGTGTGTGGCACAGAACAGTACCGTTCACTCCGGAGAAGATCCTTATGGGAATGCTGGATCCGGACTGGAAAGAAACTGATCACAGGGTAAAGGATTAAATGATACAGGCAATTTATATGGCGGCTGGTAACAGCCGCCGTTTTGGAAGTAATAAGCTGTTGTTCCCATGGAAGGGGAAGACCATGTACCGCCACGGGCTGGATCTGCTGCTGGAATTGAAAAAAGAAATGAAAGAGCAGTTATCTGTGATCGTTGTAACACAGTATCCTGAGATTCTGGAAGAGGTGCAGAAGCTGCCGGAAGCATCTGAAGTACAGGTTGTTTTTTGTAAAGAGAGCCATATGGGAGCATCGTATACGATCAAGGCGGGAATAGCTGCCATGCGGAAGCAGGCGACATATCTTCTTTTTATGGTGGCGGATCAGCCGGAACTTTCCAAAGAGAGTGTCAGGTGTCTTATGAAGGCATCTGGGGTGTTGGATACCGGTTCAGACTGCGAAACAGAAAAAGACCAACCAGAGACATTATCACTTTGCTGTCATGGGATTCCGGGGAATCCCTGCATGTTCCATGAATCCCTGATTCCAGAACTTCTGCAGCTGACAGGGGATCAGGGCGGACGAAAAGTTCTGAAGCAGCATACATGTCGATATGTGGAGATCGAAGATGAAAAAGAACTGATGGATATAGACGTTCCTGTATATTGAAAATGGTGGCACGAAGTCACAGCCTGTGCCTGCGACCTTTTAGATATAAGAATGAAGGATAAGTGAAAAAGTGAGTCGTGAGCCAGTGAATCGTGTAGTGAGCCGGGTAAAATAAAAAAGTTGAAAATAGTGTTGACAAATATACTTCCAGGTGGTACTATAGTCGAGCTGGCTGAGAGAACAGCTGGTAACACACAGACAGTCAATCACATAACAACAAACAGCTTTGAAAAAAGTTAAAAAAGTTGTTGACAAGATACGACAGAGTGTGATAATATATCAGAGTTGCTGCTGAGGCAACGAGATGGAACATGAACCTTGATAATTAAATAGTGCTTTGAAAATCTTCGAAAATTCTTTTGA
>ERZ773162.979-NODE-979-length-26478-cov-62.489838_pt1 | contig 26478 bp, 21 predicted proteins | sample MGYA00511113_ERZ773162 | MGnify/ENA primary metagenome ERZ773162 (study PRJEB29015, sample SAMEA2737807) | human gut metagenome | biome: human gut; feature: human-associated habitat; material: faeces | place: China | collected 2012 ... | reverse complement strand
GTGGCCATGGTCATGACGTCGGGGTTCGTGCCGTCGCCGGTGAAGGCGGCGATGCCGCTCTCGGCACAGGCCCGCACCAGCACGTCGTTGTAGGTCATGTCGGTGTAGACGTCGGAGTAGTGGAGGTTCACCGCGCCCACAGGACCAGCAAAGAAGGGGTACTTGAAGCTGCGGCCGAACAGCTCCACGTGGGTGTCGGGAGTGCCGTTCTCGCAGAGGGTATCCATGTTCACACGGATGTCGGCCCACTTATTATAATTGCGGATAGCGGTATCGCCCACGCCCTTTGCGCCGGGGCCGGGGATCTGATTCTTGCAGGCCACGCCGTTGCACACCGGGCAGGCCTTGCAGTATTTGCCGATGCACTCGCGGGCATTGGCCAAAACATCTGAATAATTCATCTGTTTTTCCTCCTGGTTTCCTTTATCTTTCGCGGAGCTTTTGCGCCCTGCATACTCTCTGCCCTCATCATAACCCCGTTTGCCGCCTGCGTCAAGGGGTTCTTCGTCTCCTTTTCATTTTCAGTCATCGAAGCTGCGTCATTTTTGAAAAAATGCAAACTTTTTTGAAAAAATGCTTGACAAAAGACCTTCTTTCAGGTATTATAGTGGAGCGCTGAGGGCCGCGGCCCGAAGTACTGAGAACTGAAGATGTGGAAAGATGGCTGAGTTGGTCTAAGGCGCACGACTGGAAATCGTGTAACGTGTCAAAAGCGTTCTGGGGTTCGAATCCCCATCTTTCCGCCACAAAACCCAGAACCGATGGTTCTGGGTTTTTGTTATATCCAGAAGTTGAAAGGATGCTTGTTATGTCTGTCACCATCGCCATGCCCCGGATGAGCACTGACCCGGAGCTTACCACCGCACAGTCAAAATATGTGGAAAGTCTGGCCCGGGCCGGTGCCGAGGTACACTGGGTAGAGCTTTCTGACCCGGACGCCGCCGTGGCCGAGGCGCTGACCTGCGACGGACTCTTGCTGCCGGGCGGCGGCGACATGGACCCGGCCTTCTACGGGCAGGAGCGCATCCCCGCCTGCGGCGAGCCGAACCTTCTGCGGGACGCCGCCGAGCCGAAGCTGCTGCGGGCGTTCCTCGCGGCAGACAAGCCGGTGCTGGGCATCTGCCGGGGCATTCAGGTGATGAACGTCGTGCTGGGCGGCACGCTGTATCAGGACATCAAGCCTTTCGAGCATGTTCCCCACAATGACCACTGGGCGAAAGTCCATACCGTCACGGTGCGGCGGGGGACCGTGCTGTCCCGCCTGCTGGGGCAGGACACCGTGCTCGTCAACAGCCAGCACCATCAGGCGGCAGACCGCATTGCCCCCGAATTAGAAATAGCCGCCCTCAGCGAGGACGGCATTGTAGAAGCGCTGGAAAAGCCGGACGCGCACTTCTGCCTCGGCGTCCAGTGGCACCCGGAGTGGCTCAGCGACGCGGACCCGGCACAGCAGGGGCTGTTTGGGGCATTTGTTGAAGCCTGTAAAGGTTAAGTGTATCGCGCGCCGGTGCGCGGGGCAGTTTTCTCTTTCGGTCAAATGGCTTTGCGCTCCGCGCGGGCCAGAGGCGGGGCTGGTTTTTTCTTTGAGCTGGTTCTCGCGCTGGTAGCGCGGGGCAGGTTTTTTCTTTTGGTCAAGCGGCTTGCGCTCCGCGCGGGCCAGAGGCAGGGAGGGGTGTTTCGAATCCCCCCTCCCTACCTCTGGACTCCACTCTCCCCGCAACGAGTTAAGGGCTGCACGCCCTTAACGATTCCGAAGAAGTAGGCTCCAAGCAAAAATGCTGGAGATTCGTGCATTCGCACGAAGATCTCTTAACCGCATTTTAGCTCTCCGCCGTTTTACGGCTCCGCCGAAGATTTCACGTTTCTGCTGGACGTTACCGTCAGCAGAGAGGTAACACCAGCTGCGAAGCAGCAAATCGGAGAAACGAGAAAAAAGCGTTAAGCGCAGCGACTAGCTTTTTTCCGTTTCGACAACTCCTTCGGGGTCTGAAAGGGGCGAGCAGCCCCTTTCTCGTGGATCCAGCGCGTCGAAATCGCTGGTGCTTTTCTGGTTCTCTTTTGGCACGCAAAAGAGAACTTAGCCCCAATGCAAAAGCGCTCTGCCCCCGCGCCACCGGCGCGAGAACCAGTTCAAAGTTTCTTCAAGAACCCATCCAGCTCCCGCTGGTTCCGAATCAATACATATTTCTCCGGGTACTTTTCCCCGATCTTCTCCATCTTCGCCCACTTTTGCTTTGTACGCCCATCGTGGAGGATCCAGCGGACAAATTCGGCATCTATCTTCTCTTCGCATCCGGGCGCAGACGACTCCCTCACACGGCCTTTGTTCTGCTGCCAGCGCCGTATCGCCCGCCAAAGGCAGACCAGCGGTGAAAACCAGAGCACGATGATTTTATCCGCTTCTTTCAGCCGACGGGCATAGCAGGTCTTGCTATAATTGCCGTCGATGACCCAGCCGCCTGCGTTCTCGTCGAGAAACTGCCGGACAATGGCTTCTTCCTCGGCGAAGGGCCGCTCCACCCAGCCGGGCAGGAAATGCACGGTATCCATATGGAGCACCGGCAGGCCGTATCTCTCCCCCAGGCGCTTTGCCAGCGTGGATTTCCCGCTGCCGCTGGTACCAAGTATCGCTATTTTCATCTCTGCCTCCTTCTACCTTATATAAGATGTATCAGACAGTATACGCTGACCGTCTGATAACGTCAAGTTCCGGCTTGACATTTCGTCCACCTGCTCGTATGCTATAATCATAGAGTCTATGACAGGAGGTCTTGCAGATGGCATCTCCAAAAAAACGTGTCAATCCGCTTTTTGTTGCTTTAGCGGTCGTGCTGGTGGCCGTAGTGGTCGCTGTGGGCGTGGTCTTTTTCCAGCTGCACAGCAAAATCTCGGCTCTGCAAACCGGTGCATCCTTCACCTTCCGGTATGAGATAACGCCCAACGGCCAGGATAAGCCGCCGCTGCTGAACATCCTCGAGCGGGTGAACGCTTCCAGCGGCAGCGTCAGCGGCCAGTATGCGCCCGGAAAGCTGCAGCTCTCTTTCTACCAGCTCAATGAAGACGACTCCGTCAAGACGTCTCCCTTCACCCGGGTCTATATCGACTCGGAAGAGACGCTCTTCGACATCGGGCAGCTCTACACCGTTCTGCGTCAGGCTGTCACCGATAAGCTCTCCATCGCAAGCGTTCTTCTGCCCGAATGGAGCCTCGGAGACTACATCTCCCAGACGCAGGCTTCCGCCGTGCTGGGCGTCGAGACGAACAAGGTCGAGCTTCAGGAGCTTTCCGGCTTTACCCTCTCGCTCAAGGGGCTGAAAAAAGTCTCTCCTTCTGCCGCACGGGACGGCTACCGCTACTATCAGTTCCCCGCCGCAGCCGACGGCGCGACCCTCGTGCTCGGCTTTTCGACGGACGCTCTCTTCTCGAAGACCACGCCCATCCATGTGCTGCTTACCATCCCGGACCACAACGTCTACATCCAGCTCACCGGCACGGTGACCTCTGCCAAGACGGTGCTCTCTCCCCCGGCTTCCCGGATGAGCGACGAGGACATCGCCACGCTGGCTCAGATACGCCAGAGCGTCGAGTCTGTCTGGAAGATGATACAGTCCGCCACCCAGACCACAAACTGAATGATACAAAAAAAGCAGACGCTTTGTGCAGTGTCTGCTTTTTTTGTTTGCGATTATTTACCGGTCGAGGATACGGCCATCCACCGAGAAGGTGACGACATTCCAGGGGATGAACTTGCCGCTGTTCTTGAGGGCAGTGACGGCGGCGTGTTCGAGACCTCCGCAGCAAGGCACCTCCATCCGCAGGACGGTAACGCTCTTGATGTCGTTATTGCGGATGATCTCGGTCAGCTTCTCGCTGTAGTCCACGGCATCCAGCTTGGGGCAGCCGATGAGGGTAACATGGCCGCGCATGAACTCCTGATGGATGTTCGCGTAGGCGTAGGCGGTGCAGTCGGCGGCGATAAGCAGCTTGGCACCATCAAAATAGGGTGCATTCACCGGCACGAGCTTGATCTGGCAGGGCCACTGGGCCAGCTGCGAGGGCTGGGCGACGGCAGGAGCTGCAGCCGGTGCGGCCTGCTGGCGGTCAAACTGGCGCATGGCGCTGCCCGGGCAACCGTGGAAGACGGGCTTTTCGGCAGCGGCAGCAGCCTTTTTCTGTTTGTTTTCCAGTACAGCCTGCTCATCGTAGGCAGCGGCCTCCCGCTCCTCGAAGGTGATGGCACCGGTGGGGCAGCCGGGCAGGCAGTCGCCGAAGCCGTCGCAGTAGTCGTCGCGCATAAGCTTGGCCTTTCCGTTCACGAGGCCGATGGCACCCTCATGGCAGGCAGTGACACAGGCACCACAGCCATTGCATTTTTCTTCGTCTATATGAATGATTTTACGTATCATATCCACACTCTCCTTTTCTTGATGGGCCTATTATAACAGATGCTTCGTCCTATTTCTGTTGTCATGACCACAAAGAGAGAGGAAGTTTTTCTCAGTAATGCACGACATTGCCCGCATTGCGGATGCGTGCCAGCACCGGCTCTGCCTCCGGGCTGCGGAAATAGTCGAGGCTGGTCTTGGGCAGCAGCATCTCGAGGGTATCCCAGTCGCCGCTCTGCAGGCACTGGCGGACGGTGGAAGCACTGATGGCCTTGCCGTTTGCTTCTTTGCGGGGTACAACGACACACTCGATACCCGCTTTGGGCAGCTGCTCGCACATAATCTGGTTGTAAAGCCCCGTCACCTGACTGGTAGGCTCCTCGCCCACATAGCGGGCAGTGATGTTCAGCGCCGCCGCGATTTTCGTAAAGACGGCGAGGTCCAGCCGGGCGTGGCCGTCGATGACAGCTGCCTCATCCTTCAGGAAGTAACTGGGGAAGGTGGCATTCGAGATGATGTAGGGGCCGCTGTCGTGGAGCACCACATTCGGCAGATGGGCCACGCCCGCCTCCACCAGTTTCCTGCGCACGGCAAAAGGCACGAGGCTGGCGTCCTCACTGACCACGAACAGGTGGAGCGTGTCGCAGGCGGCAGCGGCTTTTTCCACAAGATACTGATGACCGAGGGTAAAAGGGTTCGCGTTCATGACGAGGGCCGCACTTTTGCCCTCGGTCCTGGTCTTTTCCAGATCACGCAGATAAGCCCCGAAGCCGTCGCGGCGGTTCTCCATGAAGACAAGGGTATCCTCCACCCGGGCGATCTCGTAGAAGCCGAGGTCGCCGAAAAACTTGGAGCTTTTTACCTTGGTGTAGAGAAACAGGTGCATATTCCCCCGCGCGCACTGCACCTCGATGAGATGGGTGATAATCTGGTTCAGCAGACCCTCGCCCTGATGGGCGCTGCTGACGGCGAAGCACCGCAGGGTGTTGCCGAAGCAGCTGCCGGTGCCGATGACGTTGTATTCCTCGTCGAACATGGCGCAGATGTAGTCCAGATTGCCGTCGCGGCGGATGCCCTCCTGACTCAGCAGTGTGTCGATTTGGGCCAGAACGGTTTTATCGGTCGGATAGACCTGCGAAATGGTATATTCACTCATTGATATTCCCCTCAGTAGTAGCAAAATGGAGCAGCCAGGTCAGCGCCAGCAGGTCGGCACTGCCGCCGGGCGAGAGATTTTCCGCAATGAACCGGTCATCCAGCGCCGCGAGCGCATCTTTATCCGGGTAAGGTGTCTGGGCGAGAAGGGCTTTCAGCTCTTCGGTGAGGGCCAGCTGACGCTCCCGGCTCGAGCGGGCAATGATGTTGGTATCGGTGCTGTTGGCCAGGATGGCCAGCAGTGCGCCGCCGCCGGCGCGGTCGAAGTCGTAACCCTTGGCAAGGCCCTCTTCCAGCACCGGCAGACCGACATTCAGCACTGCGGGAAGTCCGGCTTCCACCTGCCCCCGCACACCGGTGATGCCGTACTGGATATAAAGCTTCTGGCCCACGGTGGCGGCGTTCTCGGCAGTGACGCCTGCAAAATCCTTCTCGGTCAGGCCCGCCGTCATTGCGGATACTTCCGCCAGAACGCGGGCTGCTTCGGCCCAGAGGGAGCGGTCGAGGCGTCCCAGCGCCGCGCAGACGATGCCCACCGAAAAGACCGCGCCCTTGTGGGTGTTGACTCCGCCGGTGGCGTCCAGCATCTCGCCCTCGGCCTCACAGCCCAGAGGCCGCAGGGCCGCGAATGTCTCGGGCGCAGGCTGTTCCGCCGTCTCGCGGCCCGTCCGGGCGCAGTCTTCAAAATAGGGGTAGAGCGCCGCGGCGCTGTCCATGAAGGTGAAGACGTCCATGTCTTTATGGCTTCCGCTGTTACGCCGGTCCACAAGGCCGGGCTTCGGGGTGGTGGTCACTTCGTAGAGCAGGGCGCGGACGGCCAGACGGGCCGCGTCGGCAATGTCCTGCGCGTCCCGGGCCTCGGCTAGGATCTCCGTCGTCTTTTCCTGCAGTTCGGCCACGGTATGGATGCGGCGGCTGCTGCACACCTTAGCAGGCCCGCCGCAGATGAGACAGCGGCGGCCTTCGAGGTTTAGCTCTTCTCTGTCCACTTTGAGGCCGTCCGGGCGGATGACGTCCATGTCGAACAGCCGCCCCAGCGGGGTGGCGTCCTCGATGTCGGTGGTGAATTTCTTGATGGTCAGCGGGTCGGCGTCCAGCACATAGAACGCCTCGCAGCCGGTCACTTCCCGGACGGTGTCCTGATACAGCGGCGTCAGCTTTGCCCGCAAAAACTGCTGGCGCAGCAGCTGACGCCCCCGCGCAAAGCCCCGCCGGATGAGGGGCGAATCCTTTATCGGGCCGCAGATATTCATGGTAAAGCAGATGAGCGGCTTGTGGTACTGAGCCAGCAGCTCCTGCTGATACTGCACCCGGCGCTCCCGTGCATCCAGCATCTGGACCAGCGAAACAGTCGTTTCCATGTTTTTCTCCTCTCAGCGGTGTTTTTTGAGCATGTCCATAAAGAGCTGCACCTGCGGCAGCGCAGCGGCGTCTCTCTGGCAGAAAATATAGGTGCGCCGGACGAAGGGCTCGCCGTTCTCGAAGGTGCAGGGCTTGACATATCCCTTGAAGTTATCCAGCGCCACTTCCGGCATCAACGCCCAGCCAAGGCCCCGCTCCACCATCTCACGGCAGACCATGATGTTATCCACCACAAAATTGCCCACATCGTTGGTCACGCCGTTCTCGTAGCGCCAGCGGGCCATCTGGGCGCTGATGGTGGCGTCGCTGCTGTGGTCGATATAAAGGTAATCGGAGATGGGCCTGTCCTTGTTCTCCTCGCTGCAGATGAGGCAGATATTCTCCTGCGAGAGCAGGAACTGGGTGCCGTCCCACGGATACTCGCCGCGCAGCACTGCCACGTCCAGCGAAGAGTCCAGCATCTGCTGGTAGATGTTCCGGCTGTGGCCGGTGGCGATGTCGAGGCGTACCTTCGGGTAGGCTTTGTGGTACTCGGTCAGCACCTCGGGCAGACGGTAGTAGGAGAAGTTCACCGAGATGCCGGCCCGCAGGGTGCCGCAGGCTTCGCCCTGGATGGAGGCCAGTTGGCGGCGCATCTTTTCCATCTCGCGGGCGGCGGCAGCGCTGTGGAGCAGCACCTGTTCACCGGCCGGCGTGAAGCGGATGCCCTGCCGCGAGCGCAGGACGATCTCCACCCCCAGCTCCTGTTCCAGCGCCTTGATGCGCTTGGACAGTGCCGACTGGGTCATGTACAGTTTGTCCGCTGCGTGGGTGATGTTGCGCGTCTCGTCCAGCGCGTGCAGCAGCTCGTAATCTTTTTCGTCCATCGTAGCTCTCCCTCTATTGCCCTTTATTTTTCTTATCATTCCTGTTTGCGCTTCATCCAGGCGCATTTTGCTCGGATTCCATATCTGTTATTCATAATACAACAGATTATAGCAAATGAAAAGGGGGATATTCGCCTTGATTTTCCCGAAAGTCCATTCCAAGATGGAATAATTAAGCACTTTTCTTGCAATTTTCTTAACTCTGCCTTAATTCCATCTTAATGCGGTGTTGTTGTACACAACGTCTTCATTTTTTCTCTGCCGATGGGCGGTCTTCCTCCCGCAGTACTGAAAACGCAGTTCTCTTTTCATTTTTGCCTGAAAAATAAGCAAAAGTCCAGTTTATTGGACAGCATTTGCGTTATCATAAAAACAAGAAAATCCTCGTTTCTTTCTTCTTTGGCACATTGCAGATTTTTCCGTCTGCTTTTTGTGCAAAGTCCCAGAATTTTTCGTTGAAAAGCGCGTTTTGTTGACAGCTGCTTTTTGAAAAGCGTATCCTTATTGCAAATCAGAGTCAGGAGGTCATTTTATGGAGCACTCCACACGTCTTGCCCACATCAGCGAGGACGGCACCCGCACCCAGACCGTCTACGACCATCTCGCCGGCACTGCCAGACTGGCCGGTTCCTTCGCTGCCCCCTTCGGGGCTCAGAGTGAGGCCGAATTTGCCGCGTGGCTCCACGACGTCGGCAAATACAGCGACGCCTTCCAGCTGCGGCTCAAAGGCGGCCCCAAGGTGGACCACTCCACCGCCGGGGCGCAGGAGGCCTGGGTTCGCCAACATCTCCACACTGCCTTTGCCGTGGCCGGACACCACAGCGGCCTGCCCGACGGCGGGAGTCCCGCCGATGACCCGGGCGACGCCACCTTATATGGCCGGAGCAAGAAGCCGGTAGACCCCTACGACGGCTGGCAGGAAATAACGCTCCCCGCCTCGACGCCGCCCGCGTGGGCCTGCGCCGACCCGCTGAGCCTCGCGTTCTTCACCCGGATGCTCTACTCCTGCCTTGTGGACGCCGACTTCATCGACACCGAGACCTTTATGGACGGCAAGGCCGCACCCCGGGGCAGCGGCACGGACATCGCCGCGCTGCGGGACATCGTCTCGGCACAGGCGCAGTGTTATCTCAGGGCCGAGTCGCCCTCGCCCGTCAGCGTCCAGCGCAACACCGTCCTCCGCGCCTGTCTCGAAAAAGGCGCTCACGGCCCGCAGGGGCTCTACACCCTCACCGTACCCACCGGCGGCGGCAAGACCTTCGCCTCCCTCGCCTTTGCGCTGGAGCACGCCGCCGCCCAGAAGATGAAGCGGGTCATCTATGTCATTCCTTATATGTCCATCATCGATCAGACCGCCGCCGTCTTCTCGGGCCTGCTGGGCGCAGAAAATGTTCTGGCCGACTTCTCCAACGCCGAGTACAAAACTGTTGAGCAGGACGACCTGACCCCCGCCCAGTACCGCCAGATGCTGGCCAGCGAAAACTGGGACGCCCCCGTCGTGGTGACGACGGCGGTGCAGTTCTTCGAGTCGCTCTACGCCAACCGCAGCAGCCGCTGCCGCAAGCTCCACAACATCGCCGACAGCGTCATCATCTTCGACGAGGCGCAGACCCTCCCGGGCGACTACCTTGCCCCCTGCGTCAGTGCCATCGCCCAGCTCATCCAGCATTACCACTCCACGGCCGTCCTCTGCACGGCCACCCAGCCTGCCCTTGAGCCGCTGTTCCGGCGCTTTGCACCTGAGCTCCACCCACAGGAGATCACGCCCGACGCAGCCCGCCTCTACGAAGTGCTCCGGCGCACCACACTGCAAGACCTTGGCACCCTGCCGCAGGAGGAGTTCGCCGCCCGGCTGGCCCGACACCCGCAGGTGCTCTGCGTGGTCAACCGCCGCAAGACGGCCCAGCAGCTCTACGCTGCTCTGCCCGCCGAGGGCAGCTACTGCCTGACCACCCTGCTCTGCGCCGCCGACCGCCGCCGTCAGCTGGACGACATCCGCCAGCGGCTGAAAGAGGGTCTGCCCTGCCGGGTGGTGTCCACCTCTCTCATCGAGGCGGGCGTGGACGTGGATTTTCCCGTCGCTTACCGCGAGCAGTGCGGTCTTGACTCGCTCTTACAGACTGCCGGGCGCTGCAACCGCGAGGGACGGCGGGGTACAGAGGAAAGCATCGTCTACCGGTTCCGGCTGGACGAGTGTTCCACGCCCCAGATGCTCAGGCAGAATGTCAGTGCGCTGGACTACACCGCCCGGCATCAGGACACACTGGACACGCCCCGGGCCATTCAGCTCTACTTCAACGAGCTTTCCGACCTGCGCGGCCCCGACGCCGTGGACAAGCACGGCATTCTGGATGCCTTTCTCCGGGGCATCCGGGGCTGCCAGCTCCCCTTCGCGCAGGTGGCGGAGGAATTCCGCCTCATCGAGAACGCTGCCCGCACGGTCTATCTGCCCGTCGGCGAGGGCGCAGCCCTCTGTGAACAGCTGCGCAGCGGTCATGTTACCCGGACGCTGCTGCGGAAGCTGGGCGTTTACAGTGTCTCCTGCTACAAAGACCAGTTCGACAAGCTCGACGCCGCCGGCGCGCTGGAACTGCGACCCGATGGCTCGGCCATCCTCACCGACACCAGCTGCTACAGTGAAAAGACCGGCCTTGCCATGGATGTGGAGACGGGCATCGGCCTTTACTTCTAAAAGAAAGAGGTGGTTTCAATGACCGATATTCATCTTAGTCTGAAAATTCAACTTCACCCGGAAAGGAGGCGATGCTGATGTCCATGCTCATTGAGGTGTGGGGCGACTATGCCTGTTTCACTCGCCCGGAAATGAAGACCGAGCGTGTGAGCTACGATATGATCACCCCGTCCGCCGCGCGGGGCCTTGTGGAAGCCATCTACTGGCACCCCGGGCTGCGTTATACGGTTGACCGCATCTATCTGCTCAAGCCCTTCGGCCTTGACCCCGAGGACGAAGCGTCCACCGAGGAGTACACCCAGCGGCCCATCCGGTTCACCAACATCCGGCGCAACGAGGTCAAGTCCACCCTGCTGTCCTCCGCCGCCCTCAGCGCGGCCAAAGGCGGCACACCGCCGGTGCTCTACACCTCGGAGGACATCCAGCAGCGGGCTGCGATGGTCCTGCAGGACGTCCACTACGTCATCGAGTGTCATTTCGACTTGACGGACAAGGCCGCCCCCAGCGACAACCCCGGCAAGTTCCAGGACATCCTGCGCCGACGCCTGCGCAAAGGTCAGTGCTATCATCAGCCCTGTTTCGGGTGCCGGGAGTTCCCGGCCAACTTCCGGGAGTGGCCGGGCGGCGATATTCCGGCACTGAAGGTCACGCAGGACCTCGGCTTCATGCTCCACAGCCTCGATTACTCTGATTCGGCCAACATCCGCAGCCAGTTCTTCCGCGCAAAACTGGTGGACGGCGTGATGGAATGCCGGGACGTGGAGGTGTTTACATGATACTCCAGGCACTCACCGCCTATTATGAGCAGCTTCTGGCCCAGGGCAGAGTGGAGGCCCCCGGCTGGGACAGTCGCTTCAAAGTCAGCTATGAACTGCGCCTCGGCCCCGACGGCCAGCTCCTCGCCCTCAACGACCTGCGGCAGGAAGTCCCCAAGGGCAAGAAGACCGTCATCTCCCCCCGTGAACTCCCTGTCCCCCACCGGGTCAAACGCGCCTCCGGCGTCGCCGCAAACTTTTTGTGCGACAATACGTCCTATCTTCTGGGCGCAGACGAAAAGGGCAAGCCTGAGCGCTCCCGCCAGTGCTTCGAAGCCTGCGCCGCCCTCCACCACAAGGTACTCGACGGAGTAGACTCCCCTGCCGCCAAAGCCATCCTCGCCTTTTTTGACAGCTGGGAGCTGGATACAGCCCCCACCCACCCTCTGCTGGCAGAGCAGTGGGCCGACCTGAACAACAATGCGAACCTTGTGTTCGGCTACGAATCCCCCGACGGCGCCCACTGGCTGGCCACCACAGATGACGCCATCCGGGACGCCTGGCAGTCCGCCTTTGACACCTCTGATGCAGACGCCGGGACGGCCCGCTGCCTCATCACCGGCAAAGAGGCCGGCATCGCCCGCATCCACCCCGCCATCAAGGGTGTGATGGGCGCACAGGCCGCCGGTGCGGCGCTGGTCTCCTTCAACGCACCCGCTTTCTGCTCCTATGGCCATGAGCAGGGTGCCAACGCCCCCGTCAGCGAGTACGCGGCTTTCGCCTACACCACGGCCCTCAATCTGCTGCTGGCTGACCGGAACTGCTGTCAGCGCATCGGCGACACCACCATCGTCTGCTGGGCCGAAAACGCCGCCCCTGCCTACCCAAACGCCATGCTGATGTTTTTCTGCGGCGGTGCCGAGGCACACGGCGTCTCGGAAAGCGACCTTGCCGCCGCACTGAAAGCCCTTTCTCAGGGACGCCCTGTCTCCTTCCTCGATGACAAGCTGGACCCGAACCAGAACTTCTATGTGCTGGGCATCTCGCCCAACGCGGCCCGGCTCTCCGTCCGGTTCTTCCTGCACAGCAGTTTCGGACAGTTTGCCAAAAATCTGCAGGACCACGCCGATCGGCTCAGCATCACCCGCCCCGCCTTCGACAAGCGGGAAAGCCTGTCGGTCTGGGCGCTGGCACAGGAGACGGTCAACCAGAGATCCCGGGACAAAAATCCATCGCCTCAGCTGGTGGGCGATCTGCTCCGGGCCATCCTCACCGGCGGGCCGTACCCCGCCACTCTGCTCAACGGCGTGACCCTCCGCATCCGGGCCGAACGGGAAGTCACCCGAGGCCGCGCCGCCATCCTGAAAGCCTACTATCTCCGCAACTACCCCACCGAGCTCAACAAGGAGGTATTTACCGTGAGCCTGAACGAAAGCAGCAATGTCCCCTATGTTCTGGGGCGTCTCTTCTCTGTGCTGGAGACGATCCAGAGCGTCGCCAACCCCGGCATCAACACCACCATCAAAGACCGGTACTTCAACTCGGCCTGTGCCACCCCGGCAACGGCCTTCCCTACGCTGGTCAAGCTGGCTCAGAAGCATCTGCAGAAGATGAGCACCCCCAACGAGGTGCATTTCAGCAAACAGCTCACCGAGCTGATGGCCCAGCTGCCCGAGACAGGCTTCCCGGCGCGGCTCAGCCTGCCGGAGCAGGGTGCCTTTGAGATAGGCTACTACCACCAGACCCAGAAACGCTACGCCAAAAAGAATGAGGAGGAATAAACCATGTCTGAGCCCATCAAGAACCGCTATGATTTCGTCATCCTGTTCGACGTCGAGAACGGCAACCCCAACGGCGACCCCGATGCAGGCAATATGCCCCGCATCGACCCCGAGACGGGCTACGGTCTGGTGACCGACGTCTGCCTCAAGCGAAAGATCCGCAACTATGTCGAGACTCTGAAAGAGGACGAAAAAGGCTACCGCATCTACATCAAGGACGGCGTTCCCCTCAACCGCAGCGATGCCGAGGCCATCAAAACTCTGGGCATCGATCCCGACCTGAAAGCCGCCAAAAAGGCCGACCCCGACATCGATGCCAAGCTGCGGGACTATATGTGTGAGAACTACTTCGACATCCGCACCTTCGGTGCTGTCATGACCACCTTCGTCAAGGGTGCGCTGAACTGCGGTCAGGTGCGCGGCCCCGTCCAGCTGAGCTTTGCCCGCTCGGTAGACCCCATCGTCCCGCAGGAAGTCACCATCACCCGCGTGGCCATCACTACCGAGGCCGACGCCGAGAAGAAGGGTACTGAGATGGGCCGCAAGCACATCGTGCCTTACGCCCTCTACCGCGCCGAGGGCTATGTCTCGGCCAACCTCGCCCGGAAGACCACCGGCTTCTCCGAGGATGATTTGAAACTTCTGTGGACTGCCATTCTGAATATGTTTGAGAACGACCACAGCGCTGCCCGGGGCAAGATGGCCGTGCGGGAGCTCATCGTGTTCAAGCACGATTCTGAGCTGGGCAATGCCCCGGCCTATAAGCTCTTCGACTCCGTCGCCGTCCAGCGCAAGCCCGATGTGGACGCCGCCCGCAGCTACCGCGACTACACCGTCACGGTGGCAGACACTCTGCCGGAAGGAGTCACCTGCAAGAGGCTGTCCTGATGGGCGGCGCAGACGACTGGCTGCCCCTGTCGGGCATCCAGCACTTCTGCTTCTGCCGCCGCCAGTGGGCGCTCATCCATCTGGAACAGCAGTGGGCGGAGAACCGCCGCACCGTCGAAGGCCAGCTCGACCACGCCCGCTGCCATGACGCAAACCAGACCGAACGGCGCGGCGGCCTGCTCATCACCCGAGGGATGCAGGTGGTCAGCCGTCGGCTTGGCCTGAGCGGAAACTGCGATGTCGTCGAGTTCCGGGCTGACCCGGAGGGCATCCCGCTGCAAAACGCGGAAGGGCTCTGGAAGCCCATGCCTGTCGAGTACAAGCATGGCCGTGCCAAGGCCAGCGACGCTGACCGGCTGCAGCTCTGCGCACAGGCCATGGCGCTGGAAGAGATGCTGGTGTGCAGCATCCCGGAGGGTGCGCTCTTCTACGAGGAAACGCGGCGGCGGGAGGTCGTGCCGCTGACCGAAGAACTCCGCCAGACCACCCAGAAGATGGCCGATGAGATGCACGCCTATTTTGCCCGAGGCTATACGCCCAAATCAAAGCCCGGCACCCACTGCAACGCCTGCTCCCTCAAAGAGCTCTGCCTCCCCGTGCTGTATCAGCGTGCCGACCCGAAAGCCTATCTCCGCGCCCATCTGGACGAGATGCAGGAGGCCGCGCCATGAGAAAGTTTTTGAACACGCTCTACGTCCTCAACAAGGACGCCTACCTTTCCCTCGAGGGGGAGAACATCGTCCTGCTCTGCAACAAGGCTGAAATTGGCCGGGTCCCGCTCCACAGGCTGGAAGGCATCGTCTGCTTCAGCTATCCCGGCGCAAGCCCTGCCCTGATGGGAAAATGCGCCCGCCTCGGGGTCGATTTGAGCTTTTTCAGCCCGCAGGGACGCTTTCTGGCCCGGGCCGTAGGCGAAGAGCGGGGCAACGTCCTGCTGCGGCAGACCCAGTACCGCATCGCAGACAGCGAGGCAGAGAGCTGTCTCTATGCGCGCAATTTCATCCTGGGCAAAGTCTATAACGCCCGCTGGGTGCTGGAACGGGCCACCCGCGACCACCCTCAGCGGGTGCCGGTGGAACAGCTCAAGCGCACCAGCGCCCAGCTGGCGGCGGCGCTGCCCCTCATCGAGCAGTGTGACGACCTCGACCAGCTTCGCGGTCTGGAGGGCGAGGCGGCACAGCGGTATTTCGACTGCTTTGATTCACTCATCCTGCAGCAGCACGATGATTTTTCTTTCGCAGGCCGGAGCCGCCGCCCGCCGCTGGACAGCACCAATGCCCTGCTCTCCTTCGCTTATTCGCTTCTGGCCTCCGACTGCACAGCAGCTCTTCAGAGTGTGGGCCTCGACCCCTACGTCGGCTTTCTCCACCGCGCCCGGCCCGGGCGCAGGAGCCTCGCCCTCGACCTCATGGAAGAGCTGCGTGCAGTTTATGCCGACCGCTTCGTGCTCTCCTGCATCAACCAGAAAATCATGACGCCGAAGCATTTCCAGAAGCAGGAGAACGGGGCCGTCCTTCTCACCGATGAGGGCCGCCGCGCCTTTCTGGGCGGGTGGCAGACCCGCAAGCAGGAGACTATCACACACCCGTTCCTGAACGAAAAGCTTCCGTGGGGCCTCGTGCCTTATGTGCAGGCTCTGCTTCTGGCCCGCACCCTGCGGGGCGATATGGAGCTTTACCCGCCATTTTTCTGGAAGTGAGGGATGTGTATGCTGGTCCTTATCACCTACGACGTCAATACCGAAACTCCTGCCGGGCGCAAACGTCTGCGCAAAGTCGCCAAGCGCTGTGTGGACCACGGCCAGCGGGTGCAGAACTCCGTGTTCGAGTGTCTGCTGGATGCCGCGCAGTATGCCGTTCTCAAGGCGGAGCTGACGTCTCTCATCGACCCTGCGCTGGACAGTCTGCGCTTCTACCAGCTGGGCAACAACTATAAGAGCAAGGTGGAGCATGTCGGCGTTCATCCGCCCTTCGAGCAGGACGGCCTGCTGTTGTTCTGAGTTTCCCGCCCCGGTGCGAAGGGCGAGTTCTCAGCATTTTTCCGGCACCTTCGCACCGGATTTTTGTGTCATTTTGCATGATTTGGATAGTTCTTTGACCCGTTGTAAATCAAGGCTCTTCTAAATTCGTGCAGAATGTTGTATAATTTGTTTGAAAATAGAGATTTTGTCTCTGTTTTTGCTGTCGCCCTCCTCGCGGAGGGCGTGGATAGAAATTTGATGTCGGTGCGGGTCTTGCTCATTCGCTGGAAGTCGCCCTCCTCGCGGAGGGCGTGGATAGAAATCTGTTATTCTTATGTACCTCTTGACGATCACGTCCGGTCGCCCTCCTCGCGGAGGGCGTGGATAGAAATTATTGTGGCCGCTGTGCGTACGTGTTTGTATGTGTCGCCCTCCTCGCGGAGGGCGTGGATAGAAATATTGCATCGTTTGGTACAGTCGAATGGGCAGAGGTCGCCCTCCTCGCGGAGGGCGTGGATAGAAATTGGTATGGCTGCTCTCTTGCCGTTGGTAAGCTGGTCGCCCTCCTCGCGGAGGGCGTGGATAGAAATCATCATGTTGCCGCCTAGGAGTTTGTTCATGCCCGTCGCCCTCCTCGCGGAGGGCGTGGATAGAAATCCGGCCGGTGTCTTGATCCAGACGATCGGAGCGCCGTCGCCCTCCTCGCGGAGGGCGTGGATAGAAATATCGTCCTGAAGCTCACCGGCGTCATCAACTGGAGGTCGCCCTCCTCGCGGAGGGCGTGGATAGAAATTCTCCATGTTGTGCGGCCCGCCCTTGTTGTATTGAGTCGCCCTCCTCGCGGAGGGCGTGGATAGAAATGTCGCAAAGCATAAGACGTCCGCCGCAATGCGGGTCGCCCTCCTCGCGGAGGGCGTGGATAGAAATTTGATGGTCATTGCACTCTTCTCGCTGATCGTCTTGTCGCCCTCCTCGCGGAGGGCGTGGATAGAAATAGGGTTTCGACGACTTCCAGAGCCTCGTTCTGAGTCGCCCTCCTCGCGGAGGGCGTGGATAGAAATACCGACGTGACCGACAAAGACAAGGATCTCCCCTGTCGCCCTCCTCGCGGAGGGCGTGGATAGAAATTCAATCCTCCGCTTGGCGTAATGTGCGCCGCGTGTCGCCCTCCTCGCGGAGGGCGTGGATAGAAATTGGATCGTGGGAACCAGATCGTAACGTCTACCCTCGTCGCCCTCCTCGCGGAGGGCGTGGATAGAAATCTGCCACACGAAGCCCTTTTTGTTGCCGTCCTTGGTCGCCCTCCTCGCGGAGGGCGTGGATAGAAATTATGAAGCCAGTCTGCCGTCAGAGCGAGCAGGCAGGTCGCCCTCCTCGCGGAGGGCGTGGATAGAAATTATATGCAAGGCGAGGGCGTACTGCTGGGAAGCAGTCGCCCTCCTCGCGGAGGGCGTGGATAGAAATCGATTCCGGTAGAGGATTACCACGTCTGCCGCCACGTCGCCCTCCTCGCGGAGGGCGTGGATAGAAATCATTTGAGAGTGGTCTCCTTGCCGCAATCGCCGCGTCGCCCTCCTCGCGGAGGGCGTGGATAGAAATAGACAGCCCCGGCGGCGAACCGGGGATGACTGGAGTCGCCCTCCTCGCGGAGGGCGTGGATAGAAATAGCTGCAAACCAACATTGGTACGCAGGTAGTCATGTCGCCCTCCTCGCGGAGGGCGTGGATAGAAATCGCTCAATCTTCCGGGCGGCAACGATGGCCTGCGTGTCGCCCTCCTCGCGGAGGGCGTGGATAGAAATACATAGTATTTGACACCGACGGCGGCGCCGTGCTGGTTGCCCTCCTCGCGGAGGGCGTGGATAGAAATTGTTTGCAGAATGGGGGCTCTGCCGCCCTTGCTGGGTCGCCCTCCTCGCGGAGGGCGTGGATAGAAATCATCCGCCGCCGCTTGGCAGCGCGGATGCGGGCATGTCGCCCTCCTCGCGGAGGGCGTGGATAGAAATATCTCCATTTTGTAGTCCTTTCTTTATGCTGTGTGTCGCCCTCCTCGCGGAGGGCGTGGATAGAAATAGCTCGGCTACACCGCAGGACAAGCCGCGGTCCGGGGTCGCCCTCCTCGCGGAGGGCGTGGATAGAAATGATGCTTATGCAGATGGGGTATAACACCATGGCAGGTCGCCCTCCTCGCGGAGGGCGTGGATAGAAATAATTTTTTCAGGGGAAATTTTGCGGCCGACGAAGTCGCCCTCCTCGCGGAGGGCGTGGATAGAAATATAGAGCTTCCCTTCCTTTTGTGCTTTGAGAAGTCGATCGCCCTCCTCACGGAGGGCGCAGGTAGAAATCGACACAAAAATATGGTAAACTCTTATTATCGTAAGGCAAGAAATTAGTGCAACATGAAAACAGCATATTTGCGATATGCAATTCAACGCTGTTGCTATTGCATTAAAAAGTTGAATTGCTATAAGTTGTTGCCATGCGCTCTCTAAGGAACCGAGTATTTTGACCTACAATTCCGTCTCTTAAAGACGTTGGTTGAAATCAGTTTGTGTTCCCCGGTGCATTCTTCGACTTGAAGTCGCTCTATTTGAGGGGTGTGGATAGAATAACATAATAATCATATCGCGGTTCTCAAAGGCGTAACCAAGTCGTCCTCTTCACCGAGGGCGTAGATAGAAATCGTCACAACCACGCCGGTCTTTTCAGCATCAAGGTTGCCCTCCCCGCAGAGGGTACGGATAGAAACCAGTTTTCACCTCGAATCGGGCATCGCCACAATTTTTCCAAAAAGGAGTTTTCCATGCATACCGTTTCCCTTACCCATCAGCTCGTCACCATCCAGGACGACTTTGACCTCGACAAGATCATCGAGAGCGGCCAGTGCTTCCGGCCACAGAAACTGGCCGACGGGCGATACCGTTTTCTTTCCGGCGGTGCACTCCTTTATCTGACTCCGCTGGGCGATGGGCAATACGACGCCGCGTGGCATGGCTCAAATCGGGAGTATTGGGCCAACTACTTTGATTTGGGCCGGAACTATGCCGCGCTGCGGTGCAGCTTGGCGGGACAGAGCAGCTATCTGGACAAATCGCTCGATTTCGGGCAGGGCATCCGAATCCTGCATCAGGACCCATGGGAAATGCTCATCACCTTTCTTATCTCCCAGCGCAAGAGCATTCCGGCCATCCGCACCGCCGTAGAACGCCTTGCCCGGTGCTGCGGCGAACCGCTCAATGCCGAAGACGATGAAGTTTTCCTCTTCCCCACCCCGCAGCAGCTCTGCGGCCTCTCTGGGGCGCAGCTGATGGGCTGTGGTCTGGGCTACCGCACCCGTTACATCCAGAACGCTGCCGCACAGGCTTCCAGCGGCACACTCGACCTCAGTGCTCTGGCGGCGCTGCCCGACGACGCTCTCTTTTCCCGCCTCCTCGAGCTGGACGGCGTCGGCAAAAAGGTAGCAAACTGCGTCTGCCTCTTTGGCTATGGCCGTACCGCGATGGCTCCCATTGATGTTTGGATACAGCGACTCATTGATGAGGAATTCGGCGGCTGCGACCCTTTTCCTTCCTATGGTCAGCAGGCTGGCATCGTACAGCAGTACCTGTTCTACTACAAGCGCAGCACCCGCCGCAGCGTCGCTCACAAAAAGTAAAAAAGTTATTGACAACTCTCCTTTTGGCTGGTATAATGATACACGTCGTCAGGAATGATACGCCAGCTATGGGGGATTAGCTCAGCTGGGAGAGCGCTTGCATGGCATGCAAGAGGTCAGCGGTTCGATCCCGCTATTCTCCACCAAAAAAGCACTGTACTTCGTTTGAAGTATGGTGCTTTTCTTTTTGCTTTCTTGGAGGTCACACTGAAAATCAGCCAAATGCCTGATTTTGCAGGCGCATGGACGGCAACCCCCAATTCTTGCTGTTTCGTTGTTTTTGAAAATGCTTGTTCGATGCCCGACTGTTTTGCAGGCAGACGTATCACTCCCCCTCAATGTACGGAGTGAGATCGAAGTTGAACGAGATGTTGATCTGATAAATGGTAAACAGCAGCCATTTTGAATCCAGCAGTTTTATTTTGAAAAAGAAAACCTGCCGTATGAAATGATACAGCAGGTTTTGAGAGAAAACAATCGTGAAACGCTAGGAAAATTTTTTTACTGGCCCAGATGCCAGATATCGCGGTCATACTCGGCGATGGTGCGGTCGGAGGAGAACATTCCCGCTTTGGCAATGTTCACCAGACACTTGCGCCGCCAGCCCCTGGGGTCGCAGGCGTAATCGCTGAGGGCCTGCCCCTTGCGCACAACGTAGGCATTGAAGTCCGGCAGGGTCTGGAACCAGTCCTTGTGGATGAGCTCGTCGTGGAGGCGGGTCAGGTTTTCGGCGTGACCGGTGGCCAGCATCTCGGCGCCGGTCAGGAAGTCGATAGCCCGGCGGATGTTGGCATCACCCTCGTACCACTGGGCTGCGCAGTAATCCCCGGCGGCGTAGCGGTGGATGACCTGATCGGAGGTCTGGCCAAAGATATAGATATTCTCATCGCCTACCTGCTGGCTGATCTCCACATTGGCACCGTCCATGGTGCCCAGCGTCAACGCACCGTTCAGCATGAACTTCATGTTGCCGGTGCCGGAGGCCTCCTTGGAGGCAAGGCTGATCTGCTCGGACAGGTCGCAGGCCGGGATGAGTTTTTCGGCGGCGGTGACGTTGTAATTTTCCACAAAGACCACCTGCAGCCACTTGGATACCTCCGGGTCGGCGGCGATGACCTTAGAGAGGGTCAGCAGGGCGTGGATGATGTCCTTGGCAATGGTATAGGCCGGAGCGGCTTTGGCACCGAAGATGCTCACCAGCGGGACAGCAGGCAGGTGCCCGGCCTTGATCTCGTAGTACTGGTGGATGAGGTACAGCAGATTCAGCTGCTGACGCTTGTACTCATGCAGACGTTTGGACTGGATATCGAACACGGCCTCCGTGTTCACGGTGACGTTCTGGGTGTGCAGCAGCCAGTCGGCAAGAGCCTGCTTGTTTGCCTTTTTCACGGTGGCCAGCTCGCTGAGCACGGTCTCGTCGTCGGCAAAGGCCAGCAGCTTTTCCAGTTCAGCTGCATCCTTGCGGAAACCGGAGCCGATGCGCTGTTCCAGCACAGCGGTCAGGCGGGGGTCGCATTCCAGCAGCCAGCGGCGGAAGGTGATGCCGTTGGTCTTGTTGTTGAACTTTTCCGGGTACAGCTCGTAGAAGCCGTGCAGCTCGGAGTTTTTCAGGATCTCGGTGTGGAGCGCCGCCACGCCGTTGGTGGAATGGGTGAAGTGGATGTCCATGTGGGCCATGTGCACCCGGTCGTCCTTGTCGATGATGGCAAGGCTCTCGTCCTTGGTGCGGGTGCGGGCCAGAGCATCCAGCTTTTCGATAATGGGCATCAGCTGGGGCACAACGGCATCCAGATAGGCGCGGGGCCACTTTTCCAGCGCCTCGGCCAGAATGGTGTGGTTGGTGTAGGCGCAGGTCTTGGTAACGATCTCCACGGCTTCGTCAAAGTCAATGCCTTTTTCACCCAGCAGCCGGATCAGCTCCGGGATGACCATGCTGGGATGGGTGTCGTTGATCTGGATGGCGGCGTAGTCGGCCAGATCGTGATAGCAGCAGCCCCGGGCGGCACATTCGGCCAGAATGAGCTGGGCACCGGCAGAGACCATCAGGTACTGCTGGTACACCCGCAGATAGCGGCCTGCTTCGTCGGAGTCGTCCGGGTAGAGGAAGAGGGTCAGGTTCTTGTCGATGGCGATCTTGTCGAACGCGATGCCGTCGTGGACGATGCTCTCGTCGATGGTGTCCAGATCGAACAGGTTCAGGGTATTGGTACGGCCCTCGTAGCCGGTGACGGCCAGCTTGTACAGCCGGGCGGTGTATTCTTTGCCTGCCAGCTCCACCGGATAGGTAACGTCGGTCTTTTCGGCCCAGCTGTGGGCGGTCAGCCACGGGTCGGGCTTTTCGTTCTGGACGCCGTCCTCAAAGGACTGGTGGAACAGTCCGAAGTGATACCGCAGACCCACACCGTCGCCGGGCAGGCCCAGCGTTGCGAGCGAGTCCAGAAAACAGGCCGCCAGACGGCCCAGACCGCCGTTGCCCAGAGAAGGTTCCGGCTCCACCTCTTCGATGTCCGACAGGCGCTTTCCGGCAGCAGCCAGTGCATCGCGGGCTTCCTTGTACAGACCCAGATTGATAAGGTTGTTGGACAGCAGCTTGCCGATGAGAAATTCGGCACTGATATAGTACAGCTTGCGACCGGTGACGGGCTGTACACGGTCTGCGCTCTTCTGCCGGACAAGTTCCAGCAGAGCGAGGTACAGCTCCTGATCCGTGCAGTCGGCCAGCGGCTTGCCCGTAAGATTCTGTAAGGTCTCGGTGAAGTTCATAAACGGATCCTCCTTTGCTACGGAAAACAGGTTTGACATCTGCAATTCAAGATATACCACATAAAACAATCAAAATCTTGCCTTAAAAGTGCAAACTATGGTACAATCCTATCATCAGGAGGTGAGACGATGCAAAATTGGGCTTCTTTGCAGGAAACCAAGCAGCACGGTGCCGTGCGGTTCCCATTCAATCTGTATCCCTGCACCATCCCGGGGGATTTCCCGCAGGTGGCGCTCCACTGGCAGGAGAGCATGGAGCTGGTCTTTGTCAAGCGCGGTGCGGGGCTGGTACAGGTGGGCGCTGTGTCTTATCTGGCCCGCATGGGGGACATCTTCGTTTTTACGCCCGGCACCCTCCACGCCCTGCGGCAGGCAGAAGGGCAGTCCATGGAATACGAGAATCTCATCTTTGAGCTGGAGCTTCTGGGCGGCGCAGAGGACCTTTGCGCCGAGAAATACCTGCTTCCGCTCCAGAGCGGGCGGCTGTCGCTGCCTGTCCGTCTGACCCCAAACGATTTGTGCTATCTTCAGGCTGCCGCCTGTCTGCGGGAGGTGGAAGAGGCCAGCCGCTCGAAGCTCCCCGGCTATGAGCTGCTGGTCAAGGGGGCGCTGCTGCGCTTTCTGGCCCTGCTCATTGCACAGGGAAAACAGCAGCCCCCCGCAGAGACTGCCGACACCCAGCGGCTGAAAACCGTTCTGCAATGGCTCTCGGCCCATTATGCCGAGGCGCTTCGGGTCGCCGATGCTGCCGGGGTCTGCTCCTTCAGCGCCAGCCACTTCATGCGGTGGTTCCGGCAGATGACGGGGCAGAGCTTCATCGCTTTTCTGAACGAATACCGCCTGAACGCCGCCGCCGAAGCGCTGCAAACCACGGATGAGACCATCCTGACCATCGCCTCCCGGTGCGGGTTTGAAAATCTCTCCTATTTCAATCGGGCCTTCAAGGCACACTTCGGTATGACACCACGGGAATATCGGAAAAAATAAAAAAATCGGAGAGAGCAGGCCAGCTGAAAAAAAATCATCCGCGATAAGATCTCACGAGGTCCAAACCGTTCATGAGAAACGATCGCGGATGATTTTTTTGCTATAAGATCAGACCTCCGGCGGCGGGCAGCAGCTCTCCCGCTGGATGAGCTGGTGCGGCACGATGATCTTTGTGGCCAGCAGGTTGGGGTTTTCGATGTGGTTGATGGTCTGGCTGGCCGCTTCGATGCCAAGCTGATAGGGATTGACGTCCACGGTTGTCAGCGGCGGATTGGTGATGCGGGAGAACAGCGAGTTGTTGAAGGATACGATGGACAGATCTTTCGGGATGCCCAGGCCCAGCTTGTTGCAGAACTGTTCCAGTACCACCGCAAGAATGTCATCGCTGACCAGAACCGCTGTAGGGCGGTCAGGAGCGGTAAGCAGCGCTTTCAGGGCAGGTTCATAGGAATCATTCAGGGTATCGATCTCCACGCAGTCCCCTTCGCGCGGGGTGATGCCGTGCTTAAGCAGAGACATCTGATAGCCGCGTTTCCGCTCGGCAGAAAACAGCATGGCATTGCTGACCCCAAAATAGGCGATGCGGCGATGTCCCATCTCGTAGAGATAGTCGGTTGCTTCCTCGCCCGCCAGTGCGTTGTCGTTGTCGATATAGATGGTCTGGTTGGCCGACTGCGCTGCCTTGCCCACGATAACGTGAAGCAGACCCTCGCTGCGCAGATAGGCAGCCACCGGACAATCTTTTTTGGAGTAGAGCAGGATGAATCCATCGGCCTGTGTGTTGGCTACCATGCTCTGGATGGCATCCAATACTTCGGCATCGTCCTCGCCGGTGATGACGGTGTTTACATAACGGCGCTGGTTGCAGAACTGCCCGATGCCCCGGATGATCTCCAGATGAAAGGCATTTTCATATACGTCCCGCTGGGAAGAAGGCAGGATGATGCCGATGGTCTTGGAAAATGCTTCTGACGGTTCGGCCTCAAAATTTGGTTCATAGCCCATCTGCGCCATGATGCGGCGGATGCGTTCTTTTGTGTCCCGGCTGATGGATGGGCTGTCCTTGCAGGTGCGGGAGACCGTGGACGGCGAAACGCCCGCAGCGGCCGCAATATCTTTGATCGTAACTGCCATGCTCTGAATCCCCTTTCTGATATCTCTATTGTAAAGGGCTTTGCACGCAAAGTCAACGTTTGCGTGCTCGTTTGCGCAAATCGCGCAACGGTGTTGCTGAAAAGGTTCGACATTTTCAACAAAAATTGCTTCCGACAATATACAAAATGCAGAAAATCGTTCTGCATATCAAAAAACTCTTGTAAAATTTGCGAAAACGAGTTATTCTTATTGCGCAATTTAACGCAATTTTAGTGCAACGCTTGTGTAACGCAATGCAAAGAGAAACCAAGGAGGAAAATCATGACAACAATAACACATTCTGCTGTTGTGACAGCACCTTTCAGCGGCAAGCTTGTACCGCTGAGCAGTGTCCCGGATGAGACATTCGCCAGCGGCGTTCTGGGCGAAGGCATCGCCATTGAACCGTCCGATGGACTGTTCTGCAGCCCTGTGAGCGGCACAGTGGAGAGCATCGCAGAGACCAGGCACGCTATCGGCTTTGCCGGGGACAACGGGCTGGAAATTCTGGTCCATGTGGGTCTGGAAACGGTCGGTCTGAAGGGCGAGGGCTTTGAGATTCTGGTCAAGGAGGGTGACACCGTCAAGGAGGGTCAGCCCGTGGCCAAGGTAGACCTTGACCTCATCCGGGCGCGCGGCCTGAACACCATCACGTCCATCGTCCTGACCGGCGGCGCAGACGATATGGAGCTGAACTGTGCCGAGGGGATCGCGGCGGCAGGCAAGACGCCGGTGCTGACCCTGACGGCCAAAGAGGCACAGCCCGCCGAGGCAGCGGAAGCGGCACCTGCGGCCAAAGAGGCCAGCGCAGAGAAGCCGAAAAAGAAGAGCTTCATCAACTTCGACTTTTTGCAGAAGCTGGGCAAGGTACTGATGACCGTCATCGCCGTCATGCCCGCCGCCGGTCTGATGATCAGTCTGGGCAAGCTGGTGCAGATGGGCGGCGGCGACATTGCGGCGGTCCTGACCATCGGCACCACCATGGAGAACATCGGCTGGGCTGTCATCAACAATCTGCACATCCTGTTCGCCGTGGCCATCGGCGGCAGCTGGGCAAAAGAACGCGCAGGCGGTGCCTTTGCGGCTGTGCTGGCCTTTGCGCTCATCAATGTCATCACCGGCAACATCTTCGGCGTCACCAGCGCCATGCTGGAAGACCCCAACGCCGTGACCCACACCCTGTTCGGGCAGGAGATCGCCGTCAACGGCTACTTTACCTCCGTGCTGGGTGCTCCGGCGCTGAACATGGGCGTGTTCGTGGGCATCATCGCCGGTTTTGTGGGCGGCGTGGCGTACAATAAATACTACAACTTCCGCAAGCTGCCGGATGCGCTGGCCTTCTTCAACGGCAAGCGCTTCGTGCCCATGGTGGTCATCGCCTATTCCGTGGTCATCTCTCTGGTGCTCGCCCTGTTCTGGCCTGTGGCCCAGACCGGTATCAACAACTTCGGCATCTGGATCGCCAACTCCTCTGAAACTTCTCCGGTCCTGGCTCCGTTCATCTATGGCACGCTGGAACGTCTGCTGCTCCCCTTCGGCCTGCACCATATGCTGACCATCCCTATGAACTACACCTCCTTCGGTGGCACCTACACCATCGCTACCGGCGTCAACGCGGGCAGTCAGGTATTCGGTCAGGACCCGCTGTGGCTGGCATGGGCCAATGACCTCATCAACTTCAAGAAGGCCGGTGACATGGCCGCTTACAATAACCTGTTGGCTACCGTTACCCCCGCCCGCTTCAAGGTGGGCCAGATGATCGGTGCCACCGGTCTGCTGCTGGGCATCGCACTGGCCATGTTCCGCCGGGTGGATGCCGATAAGCGCGCAAACTATAAGTCCATGTTCATCTCCACCGCGCTGGCTGTTTTCCTTACCGGCGTCACCGAGCCGCTGGAATTCATGTTCATGTTCTGCGCCATGCCGCTGTACATCGTGTACGCGCTGCTGCAGGGCTGCGCCTTCGCCATGGCGGGCATCATCCATCTGCGTCTGCACTCCTTCGGCAATCTGGAATTCATCACTCGCATCCCCATGTCCCTGCAGGCCGGTCTGGGCGGTGACATCATCAACTTTGTGCTCTGCGTCGCTGCGTT
>ERZ773162.972-NODE-972-length-26615-cov-9.650828_pt1 | contig 26615 bp, 25 predicted proteins | sample MGYA00511113_ERZ773162 | MGnify/ENA primary metagenome ERZ773162 (study PRJEB29015, sample SAMEA2737807) | human gut metagenome | biome: human gut; feature: human-associated habitat; material: faeces | place: China | collected 2012 ... | reverse complement strand
TATTTGTCCAGAAAAAATCAGGGGGAAATTGCAGGAAAGGATATGAAGTTAACGAATTTCTGGGCTTCCGCTCTTGACAAAGCTTTGGAATCTCCATATAATGACCCATATAGCCGCGTTAAAGCATGCGGTATATAATGGAAAAGCGATGAAGGGAACAAGTAGGGAAATGACCTGCTCCGCACAGAAAGCTGCCGGTGGATGAGAGGCGCGCGGACTTCTTTTTCTGAATACATCCCGGAGCTGCACACCGAAAGCGTGAACGGAGATATCCGGAGAATGTGAGTAGGCTGTGACGGAACTGGCACCCGTTAGAAATGCCGGGGTCTTTTATGATGAGGACTCCATGAGCCGGAGCGTGTGAGCGTTTCGGGAACATCAGGTGGTAACACGAGCGTATGCCTCGTCCTTTTGGGAAACAAGGGACGGGGCTTTTTTGTACCTGCAAGGAGAATGTTCAGTGCCGGAGTTGCCGGACTGGACTGAGACTGAAAGAGTCAGGCAGCAGGAGAAAGAACGCTTCGTCCGGATAGCAGGTCTTCATATAAAGACCAACACAGGCGGAAGAAACGAACATCCGCAGAAAATTACAGAAAAGGAGTAGACAAAATGGGAGTTTACGAAGAGTTACAGGCCCGTGGATTAATCGCGCAGGTCACAAACGAAGAAGAGATCCGTAAAATGGTAAACGAGGGAAGGGCCGTATTCTATATCGGCTTTGACCCGACTGCGGACAGCCTTCATGTTGGACATTTCATGGCACTCTGCTTAATGAAACGTTTACAGATGGCTGGAAACAAGCCGATCGCGCTGATCGGCGGCGGCACCGGAATGGTCGGAGATCCGTCCGGACGTACCGATATGAGAACTATGATGACGGTTGAGACAATTCAGCACAACTGTGACTGCTTTAAGAAGCAGATGAGCCGTTTTATTGATTTTTCAGACGGGAAAGCACTGATGGTTAATAATGCGGACTGGCTGATGGATCTGAATTATGTGGAAGTACTTCGTGAAGTCGGAGCACATTTCTCCGTAAATCGTATGCTGACTGCAGAATGCTACAAACAGCGTATGGAAAAGGGACTGAGCTTCCTTGAGTTCAACTACATGATCATGCAGAGCTATGATTTCTATATGTTATACCAGAAATACGGCTGTAATCTTCAGTTTGGTGGAGATGATCAGTGGAGTAACATGCTTGGCGGTACAGAGCTGATCCGTCGTAAGCTTGGCAAGGATGCAAGTGCGATGACAATCACACTACTTCTGAATTCAGAAGGTAAGAAGATGGGTAAGACACAGTCCGGTGCGGTATGGCTTGATCCGGAAAAGACTTCTCCGTTTGAATTTTACCAGTACTGGAGAAATGTGGCAGATGCAGATGTTCTTAAATGTCTGCGTATGCTGACATTCCTTCCGCTTGAGCAGATTGATGAGATGGACAAATGGGAAGGCGCACAGCTTAACACAGCAAAAGAAATCCTTGCGTTCGAACTGACAAAACTGGTTCACGGCGAAGAAGAAGCTACAAAGGCACAGGAAGGTGCACGTGCACTGTTCAGCTCAGGAAATGCAGCAGATATGCCGACAGCAGAGCTTTCTGATGAAGATTTTGCAGACGGGTCTGTCGATATCCTGACACTGCTTCACAAGAGTGGACTGGTTGCTTCCAAGTCAGAAGCACGCCGTGCCGTACAGCAGGGTGGAGTTGCCGTTGACGGAGAAAAGGTTTCCGATATTGCGACAACATTTACAAAAGCAGACTTTGAAGGTGAAGGAAAAGTCGTAAGAAAAGGAAAGAAGAATTTCCGTAAAGTAATTGCAAAATAAGAGGACAAAAAAATGAGTTTTACAGAAATAAAAGCAGAAGAATTAAAGGATAATCCATTTGACCTGATCGGAAAACAGTGGATGCTGATCACAGCAGGAAATGAAGAAAAATGTAACACCATGACAGCAAGCTGGGGTGGTGTTGGAATTATGTGGGGCAAGCCGACTGCGACAGCTTATATCCGTGATTCCCGTTATACCAAAGAATTTGTGGACAGAGAAGATTATTTTACACTGGCATTCTTTGGAGAAGAGCATAGAGAAGCGTTAAATCTCTGTGGAAGAGTTTCCGGAAGGGACGAAGATAAGATCAAAGAAGCCGGTCTGACACCATATTATGTAGATGGAACAGTTGCGTTTGAAGAAGCAAAAATGATCTTTGTATGCAAGAAGGTTTATGTACAGCGCATGGGAGAAGAAAATTTTGTTGAGAAAGCAAATCTTGACAAATGGTATGCTGACAAAGATATGCATAACATGTATATGGGAGAAATTAAGAAGATTCTTGTGAAAGAGGATTAGGCTATGTGTAGTAGAATACAGAAGCTGACTGTAGTTCTGGCCTCTGCATCACCGCGCAGGACAGAACTGCTGGAACAGGGAAATATAAAGCATGTAGTCATGCCGTCACACTGTGAGGAAGTAATTACATCCCAGGTTCCAAGCCAGGTTGTGGAAGAACTTTCTGCGCAGAAAGCAGAAGATGTCTACCAGCAGTATGAAAAGAAAAATGCAGGGGATTTTCTGGTGATCGGTTCGGATACGGTGGTTGCAGCAGATGGAAAGATTCTCGGAAAGCCAAAGGATAAAGAAGAGGCATATCAGATGATTTCCATGCTTCAGGGAAAAGCGCATCAGGTTTACACCGGTGTTACGCTTCTGATAAAGAAGGATGGGAAAAAGATCCAGAAGACATTTCATGAATGCAGTGATGTGCATGTATATCCGATGTGCAAGGAAGAAATCCGGGAATATATTGCAACAGGAGAGCCGATGGACAAGGCAGGAGCCTACGGGATCCAGGGTGCATTTGGCATGTATATCCGTGGGATTGAAGGCGATTATAATACGATCGTGGGTCTTCCTCTTGCGAGAGTTTATCAGGAAATGAAGGAATATATTTATTAAAAAAGAAACTGGGAGAGCTGACTTGTTGGAAAAGTCAGCTCTCCCAGTTTTTTAGGAAGAAAAAGTTTTATTTCAGATATTGCACACTGTATGGTGGCATTTCGAGCTGGCCGTTCATCTGGATTTCATTTCCGGTGAGCAGATCAGTCATAGTTCCCCCGAGTTCGCCGTTGTGTGCGGTAAATGGTGTATCCGATGCGTTAATTGCAACCAGCATCCGTTCATCATCTGTTTTGCGCTCAAAGATGAGCTGATGATTAGTAAGGACAACATTGCGATAACTTCCATGGCAAAGAGCATTGCTTCCGGTTCTGACATGGATCATTTTTTTGATCTGTTCAGTCAGTGCATTCGGTTTTGGCGCATCGAAGCATGGGCGGAGAGCATAGTCATTGTCCGGAGCTTTTACTCCTTCCACACCCCATTCACTTCCATAATAAATGCAAGGAACACCCGGCATACCAAGAAGAAGTCCGTAAGTCAGCGGCAGGTGGTTCTTGTTGGTCAGGATACTTGCAATTCGGGTTACATCGTGGTTGTCAACAAAAGACATCAGATGTTTTCCACGGTAAATGCACCACTGTTCTGGTCCGTACTGACGGTTCAGAGAGTGCGCGATCTCAAACATGTTCATGCTGTTGAAGCTGGAGTAAATGCCTTTATAGCATTCGTAGTTGGTGCAGCTGTGTAGCATTTCGTCATTGACGATCTGATTATAGTCCCCGAAGAGAACCTCTCCGATCAGGGCAAAGTCAGGTTTTAATTCCTGGCAGAAACTGCGTAGACGTTTCATGAAATTGCGGTCCAGGCAGTATGCAACATCAAGCCGGAGACCGTCGATATCAAATTCATCGATCCAGCCCTTTACACATTCCAGAAGATAATCTACAACAGCAGGATTGGCAAGGTTCAGTTTGACCAGTTCAAAATGTCCTTCCCATCCTTCATACCAGAAACCGTCATTGTAGCAGGAATTACCGTCAAAATTGATGCAGAACCAGTCTTTGTATGGAGAATCCCATTTCTTTTCCAGTACATCTTTAAATGCCCAGAAGCCACGTCCTACGTGATTAAACACACCGTCAAGAACGATTTTTACATTGTGTGCATGGAGATCTTTGCATACTTCTTCGAAATCTTCATTGGTTCCGAGACGGCAGTCGATTTTTTTATAATCCCTGGTGTCATAACCATGATTGTCTGATTCGAAAATTGGATTTAATAATATAGAAGAGATACCTAAGGATTCCAGATAACTGCTCCAGTCCTTTAATTTTAAAATTCGAGATACGGTTTTGCCGTCATTTGCGGTCGGAGCGCCACAGAATCCAATTGGATAGATCTGATAAAAAATTCCTTCATAAGCCCACATATTCTAGTACCTGCCTTTAAGTCAAAATTTGGATAAAAATCCCATACATCTATTGTATCAGATAGAGTCAAATGATGGTATACTATTTAAAGCAAAAGTGGAATTTGTAAAAATGTAATGATATGGTAATGTTTTTGAAAAAAGGAGAAAGGGAAGCTATTTTTTTTGTTGCAATTTATAGTTGCTTTTATTATAATTTATAGTGCGTGAAAAGGTATTTGTGCATAATAATGCACAAATCATGGAGAGAAAAATGTGGCAGTTTATACTAGGAAGTACAGGATTTATTCTGTATTTTATTTATGATATTAACAGTGTTCGTATGAAGAATGCCGTATTACAAAAATTTTTTGCAGTTGGGAGTATTCTCGTTGTAGTATCGCTGATTGCAGAGCTTTATGCAGCATGGGGGAGCTGCCATCGGAAGATCGGAACAATGACCGGATTTGGATTAGGAGGACTCCTTTTCTTTTGTCTGCTCATTTATACGTTGTTTTTTGCGCTTCCCTTTGAAGAAACCTATTGTGAAGAAAATAAACTGCGTGCGGCTTATACGGAAGGTATGTATGGATTGTGCCGCCATCCTGGTGTTTTATGGTTTGCGGGAGCATATCTGTGCATGTGGGGAATGGTCGGTGGATGGAAGCATGGGATTTATTTTTTACTTATGATTTTCTGGAATTATCTGTATATTATTTTTCAGGATCTGTGGACATTCCCACGGACATTTTTTAACTATAAAGAATATCAGCAAAGTACGCCGTTTCTGATACCGAACAGAAAAAGCATACTGGTGTGCCTGCGTACTATCAGAAAAAATGATTGATCTGGAGCGGACAGTCTATGAATTTAAAAGAAAAATTAAAAAAACAACAGTATAATGAAATATGGCAGCAATACTGTGGATTTCTGGATCTGTCGATGGACGGCTACATGAAAATCCAGCGGCGGCTGATGGAAGAACAGATCCAGCTGTGGAGTAACTGTGGACTTGGACAGTCGATTTTGAAAGGAAAACATCCCCGAAATCTGGATGAATTCCGTAAAATGGTACCACTGACGGAGTATGAAGATTATGCAGATATTCTTTTGACCAAGCAACCTGATATGCTTCCTGGGAATCCGGTGATCTGGATTCAGACAACCTGGGAAGGCGGGAAACATCCGATTAAGGTTGCGCCGTATACAAGAAGTATGCTGGATACCTACCGGAATAATGTGACAGCATGTCTGATTTTATCGACCAGCAGGAAAAAGGGATCTTTTGATGTTGCATCTACGGACAAATTTCTGTATGCGCTGGCACCGCTTCCGTATGCTACCGGACTTTTTCCACTGGCACTCGGGGAAGAAATCGATATCGAGTTCCTTCCGGCAGTAAAAGATGCTGTGAATATGAGTTTCAGCGAACGAAACAAGCTGGGATTTAAAATGGCGATGAAAAAAGATCTGGGATTTTTCTTTGGACTTGGAAGTGTGGCTTATGCGGTAAGTCTGAGCCTGTCTTCGATGACTGGTGGCAGAGGCATCCAACTATCAAGTATTCTGAAATGCAGACCGCATATGATCTTCCGCCTGATACAGGCAAAGTACCGCTGTAAAAAAGAGAACCGGCAATTACTTCCAAAGGATTTATTCCATTTAAAAGGGTTCATGGTAGCAGGTACGGATAATCAGTGCTATAAAGATGATCTGGAAGAACTCTGGGGAATCCGGCCGATGGAATTGTTTGCCGGTACGGAGCCATCTATAATGGGGACAGAGACCTGGACGAGAAAAGGAATGTATTTCTTCCCGGATACGGCATTTTATGAATTTATCACAGAGAAGGATATGTTGAAAAATCATGAGGATCCGTCTTATATTCCACCGACATATCTGATGGATGAAGTCCGGCCGGGAGAAAAATATGAGCTCGTATTTACAATTTTGAAAGGCGGTGCATTCGCGAGATATCGCTGTGGTGATATGTACCGGTGCGTTGGACTGCAAAACAGGGAAGATGAAACGCAGATCCCCCGTTTTGAATATGTGGACCGGGTACCATGGATCATTGATATTGCAGGATTTACAAGGATTTCAGAAAATGGGATCCGAAATGTGATTCGTCTGTCAAAGCTTCCGATCACAAACTGGGTTGCGGCAAAGGAATATAATGAACAGAAGCGCCCATATCTGCATATGTATGTAGAACTGGAACGGGAATCCTTGCTGAACAGTGCCATGAGCGCCGATATTTTAAAAGAGTTACTGAGTACATATTTCAAATATATTGATCAGGATTACCGTGACTTGAAGAAAATATTGGGAATGGATCCTTTGCAGGTTACAATTTTTACGTGCGGAACATTTGAAACTTATGAAAAACAGACTGGAAAAAAACTGCATCAGATGAATCCTTCTTATTATGATTTGAAGGCGTTGCTGGAAGTGCAGGAATGTTTGAACAAAGTGAGATAAGAGGGAATTATGGGAACCTATGGATATATTTCAATCATAGCAATGGTGTGCTATGGATTTATGCTGCTGATGTTTCTGACAGCGAAGCGAAATAAAATTGTAAATAGCTTTCTGGTAGTGTTGGTTGGACTGCTTTTCTGGGCTGGAGGATCGGCATTTATGCGTGTTCATCTGTGGCCAAGTTATGAATTCTGGTATCAGGTTTCCCTGCTTGGAATTTTACTACTGCCGTATGCATATTATTGTTTTATTCTGGCATTTGGCGGGGTGAAAAAAGGTTTGCCGGGGAAAATATATCTGGCTGTTATGCTGATCTGTTTTGTGGTAAATATCCGGCATGGGGTATTCCTGGGATGCCCGAATGTGGTGGAAAAGAATGGGCTTCCTACTTTTGTGTATGAGATTAAACCTACTATATTAGTACTCTTTTTCCCGGCTGGGATTTTTTTGATTTATCTTTTCCTTATCCTTGTGCGGATCTGCAAAGCAAATCCCAATATGAAAGTACAGTATGAACCGGTCATGGCAGGGGTTCTGGTGTTGTTTGCAGGGAATATGTTGCTTGGAATACCATTTTTCAGTGGATTTCCGATTGATATTTTAAGTGGTGTTGTAAATGTATTTTTCCTGTTTTATGCACTGATCCGCAGACGTCTGTTCCGGCTGCAGATGCTGGCATCGCCCAGTCTGTGTTACGGTGTGGGATTTTTGTTTTCTGTTATTGTATTTTTGAATGTAATTCCATATCTGCAGAAAATCTTCCATATACAGATGAATAAGAATACAACGCTTTATGCCCTTGCTTTTGCAATTGTGTTTCTGGTGATTTATGCGCTGTTTACTTTTTTGTGGAAGCTTCTGGTACGCAGTGTGTTTGTCCGGGAAGAAAATTATCAGACAGAAAAAATCAGGGAGTTCAGCTCTGCAATTTCGAAGACGCTGGATTTAAATGAAATTCTGGACAAAACGATCAGTGTCATGAAAGAACTGATGGATGTTGGAAATATCTATATTTGTATGCAGGATGCACCAGGACAGCCATATCGGGGAGTGGCAAGTGATCAGCCATTGAATGATCTGACATTTACGATGGAAGAAGAAAACCCGATGATCCAGTGGCTGAAAGAACATGAAGAGCCGATCATTTACCGGGATTTCCGTTATACCGTGGAGTATAAGTCGATGTGGGAGAGTGAAAAACACCGGCTGGATAAAACGCATATCCGTTACTGTGCAGGGCTGAAAGATGGAGAATGCCTGGTTGGTGTGATTCTGATCACAGATGCTTCGGTGAAAAAACGGCTGGTATATGATGAGGTGCAGCTGATCTCATCTGTTACGTCGGTTGCATCGATTGCGATTAAGAATTCAAGATTGTACGAGAGAGCCCGCCAGGAAGCCAGAACAGATGAGATGACCGGATTACTGAACCGGAAATATTTCTATGAAGTGCTGAATGAAGAGCTTGAGAAAAACAGGGAGGCATCGCTGGCACTTGCGATCATCAATGTAGATGATTTTAAATTGTATAATCAGTTGTATGGGATGAAAGAAGGAGATCTGTGTCTGCAGCGGATTGCAGATATTATCAGAAGCAGTGTCGGAGAAAGTGGATACACGGCCCGCTATGGAGGAAAGGAATTTGCGGTTCTTTTACCGGGATATGATCTTTTTTCCGCCAGAAATATGGTGGAATCTATTGCAAAACAGATTTATGTTATGAATAACCGCAGAACGGATATGAAGCTGAAAGCGGTAACTGTGAGTGCCGGTATCAGTGCGGCTCCTTATGCGGCAAGGAACGTGAAAGAGCTGATGGAAAATGTAGATCTGGCAGTTTATCATGTGAAACATAATGGAAAAAATGGGATCCAGGTCTTTGATATGATGTTTCGGAACAACAGTGAGGGGAACAATACAAGGAATCACACCCATATTTATCAGGAGTATGAGTCTACGATTTATGCGCTGACGGCGGCAATTGATGCGAAGGATCACTATACGTTCAGCCATTCCAACAACGTAGCTTATTATGCAACGTCACTGGCGACGACCCTTGGAATGAACGAAGATATGATAGAGATTATCCGGCAGGCAGCACTTCTGCATGATGTCGGTAAAATCGGTATTCCGGAGTATATACTCAATAAAGAGGGAAAACTGACAGATGAAGAATATGAGATCATCAAAGGGCATGTAGAGGCATCGATCGATATTATCCGTCACCTTCCATCGCTGGATTATGTAATTCCGGCAGTCATCGGTCATCATGAGCGGTATGATGGAAAAGGATATCCACGCCGGATCGCAGGAGAAGATATTCCACTGACTGCGCGGATTTTGTGCGTGGCAGATTCTTTTGATGCCATGACATCCAAACGATGTTATAAAAAAGCATTTCCTATTGAACTGGCACGGGAGAAGCTTCTTCAGGATGCAGGCAGACAGTTTGATCCTGACCTGGTATATAAGTTTGTTGAATGCCTGGATAATGGCAGTATTACACTGGTGAAGGCAGAAGAAACTGTGGACAATCTGAAAGAAATACTGTAGAAAATTCCCACAAAAAAGTGATGAAAATCAGCAAGAAACAGTTGACAAAAGCCTGTTGGTATAATATAATATGCAAGTATGACGTGAGAAGAAACAGTTTGCACCAAAGCCCCGGAGTGAACTTGTTTTCTATAGAATCTACAATGAAAATAATTAGTAAACTGAAATTCATAGGAGGTCAACCAATGAAAACTTACATGGCTAATCCAGATAAGATTGAAAGAAAATGGTATGTAGTTGACGCTGAAGGACAGACACTTGGACGTCTTGCAGCAGAAGTCGCTAAAGTTTTAAGAGGAAAAAATAAACCGGAATTTACACCGCACATTGATACAGGTGACAACGTAATTGTTATCAACGCTGAAAAGATCAAAGTTACAGGAAAGAAATTAGATCAGAAAGTATACTATCATCACTCAGATTATGTAGGAGGAATGAAAGAAACTACATTAAAAGAAATGATGGCAAAGAAACCGGAACAGGTTATCGAACTTGCTGTTAAAGGTATGCTTCCAAAAGGACCTTTGGGAAGAACAATGATCAAGAAACTTCACGTATATGCTGGAGCAGAACATGCTCATCAGGCACAGAAACCAGAAGTTTTAACATTTTAGTCAGAGGTTTGAAAGGAGGAAATAAAAGTGGCAACAGCTAAATTCTACGGAACAGGAAGAAGAAAAAAATCTATCGCAAGAGTATACCTTGTACCAGGTACAGGTAAGATCACAATCAATAAAAGAGATATCGACGAATATTTAGGACTTGAAACTCTTAAAGTTGTAGTTCGTCAGCCATTAGTTGCAACTGAAACAGTTGATAAATTTGACGTTCTCGTTAACGTACGTGGTGGTGGATACACAGGACAGGCAGGAGCAATCCGTCACGGAATCGCAAGAGCACTTCTTGAAGCAGATTCTGATTACAGACCGGTACTTAAGAAAGCCGGATACCTTACACGTGACCCACGTATGAAAGAACGTAAGAAATACGGTCTCAAAGCAGCTCGTAGAGCACCACAGTTCAGCAAACGATAATCGACTGCTCAGACTATATCAAAATGGTTCAAAAATCCCGGAAAATCAAGGCTTTCCGGGATTTTCTTATGCCCAAAATCGCTGATACTGTTTGCCCCAATTTGAACGGATTTGGCGTGATCTGACCCTGTTTTTAGTAGTTAACGATGGGAGCGTTTTTGACCCCGTTTTGGTTAACAGATGGGGGAACTTTTGCTCCAAATCTTGGCTTTTGGGAAAGTGTTTTTACTACTGCTTTCAGCCTCATGGTGTGCACGAGTGTCGTGCAAAAGAACAGCAGAGACATCTGATATGGTTTTACCTGATTTGACCCGATTTGAAATTTCCTATTAGAATTTATGCAGTGATTCACATTTGCGTGTTCACTGTTCTTTTTATATGATGGAGATACAAGGAGGCTGATCGTGATGCTGAAAAAACAGAAGCGTTATCTATATCTGGATGATGAGGAAATCAGCGTGGTGCTGCAAAGCCTGATTCGCCTGAAAAATATTCTCATCATCGAGGGACGTTATACCGACTGCGTGGATGAACTGATCGTGAAGGTTATGGAAGCGCCAACAAGAAAAATCAAAATTACATAATCAAAACCGAAATTGGCCGTTTATTCTGAAAAGAGTAGATGATCTTTTTTCATACCTGTACATAGCCGTCTGTCTTGCCCAAAAGCATCGCAGGCGGCTAAATCTATGTAAAGGAAGTGTATGGAAGGAATATCATTTACAGCTCATGTGAGCAATAAGAAAAGTGCGATAACATCTTTTAGCGGTTATGGAATATAAAGTGTTAAAAGAGGAAATTCGTTACGACGAATTTGAAGGAGCAGGCTGATGAAAAGCAGCAGGAGAATGAACTGTTGGAGCGTGAAAAGACACAGATTGAACAGGAGTATGACACTTTATGCATGCGGGTAGCGGTTAAGCAGATGGATTATGAGGAAGCTGACGAACGGGTAAAAGAGGCAAATGAGCGAGCTGACAAAATAGAGGCTTATATCAAAACCCAAAGCGATACTCTGGTGGATTTGGAGGAAAAGACAATGAAGCTGGAGAGAAAAGCAGAGAGTGCGGAGATGGTTTATGAAATGGCTAGAGGTTCCGGCGGCAATGAAACCTTGAGAGATAAACTTATAGATGTTATGTATGAGAATGAGCAATTAAAAGCTGAAAACTCTAAACTTCGGGAAACACTGAATAAAGCATATGATTTCATGAAACAGTTTGTGGTGGATGGAAGGAATCTGCTGGAGAGGTTTCTGGAGAGTATTGGGCAGGTGGTTGAGAAGGTTAGGGATAGTTTTAGAAGGTAGGTAAATAGCGTTCATTAGATATTATATCTAGTTGAACGCTATTTTACGCATGCAAAAAAACAAATAAGTCACATTTTACATATAAAGAAGTGACAAATAGTCACATATAATGAAGATGAGAGCTGTATATATAATATGAGGTGATTTATATGGATTTGTGGCAGTTGATAGAGCAATTAAAACAGTTAAGTGATATATTTTATGCTAGTGGTATAGAGGATGTTTATACTAATAGTAAAATATATGAAGTTCTAATGTCGGAACAATTTGGACATGAAATAATAAATGGACATGCAAAAACGTTGGATGCAGTAGATATGGAGGGCAATTTATATGAATATAAACATTTTAAATTATCAAGTTCTAATCATACATGGACATTTAACGATTTTACAGATGCTACAATAGAAAAATTGTATGATGTCAAAGAGGTATATTTTGCAATAATTAATGATACTCCTGTTATCCATGAAATTAAAGAGGTATACGTCGTACAAGGAGCAGAAGTAGCGAAGTATTTAGAAAATAGTACTATGAATATTTCGAATCATAGAAAAATGATAAATATTAGCAGGCATCAGATTGTTAATAATATGAGGCATAGTGTTATAAAACCTAACCCAGTAAATGTGTCAAACATTCTTCGAGATGTTTTTACTGTAGCAAACGAAATTGAATTGATTACAGGAATAAGAGGGATATTGACTAGTAATAAATTGTGGGAATTATTGGTGTCTGGTGAATTAGGACATAGAATCAACCCAGAACAAAGAAAACATGATGCATGTGATCAACAAGGAAGAACATATGAGTATAAGGTGACAAAGAAGTATTCGTGGAAATTCCAGGATATTTCTGAGAATGTGTTAGAATCATATATGCAAGATGAAAAGATAATTCTAGCTGTTGTTGATAAAAAAGAGTTCATTGTTGTAAATGTTTATATTTGCGATCCTAAAGCAATAGTCACAATATTGAGAAATAAGTTGTCATTATTGTTTGAACATAGGGAAGAGGTAAGGCGTTTAGAAGCAACAATAAATATTGGCGACGTGCGAAATATGATTGATAGAGGTGAAGCAGTGTGCCTTCGATAGATATATTTGTTGATAATTTAAATAGAATTGCAAAGCATTATAATTTAAGAACTTATAGAGAAATTGCAGATTATTTAAATGTTACAGAAGATGCGTTGAAACGTTGGCAAAATAAAAGTAGGTCTCCTTCGTTAAAGAAAATTGATGAAATTGGTGATAGGATTAAATGCTATTCGTATTCTTTATTACAAAAAGACGGAGATCTGTTTGCTGAAATTGAATGTATAAAAAATAATTCTAGAAATGCATTGATTTCAAATCTACGAGAATACTTTATGGAGTATGGTAGGTTTTCGTGGAGCGAAAAGGTAGCCTTGTTTTATGGCTTTGTCAGCGAAGATGTTTTGAAATCGTACTTTAGAGAAGAAAATTTTAAAACACCACCATTAAGTAAATTGGATGAAATGGCGGAGGCGTTGGGAAAACCAACATATGAGCTAATTAAGGAGGGTGAGTCAGATGAGAAAGCAGATACCTGAAAGTGTAAAAAATAGATTAAATAGTATCAAGACGGCAATAGAAGATGTTCCTAATACTGTCCCAAATGAAATGCGTACAACTTTTAATTTTAAAGGACGCAAATCGCCGGATATAGCTGAAAAAGTTATAGAATCTGTGTGCGATAGTGATGATATTATATATGATCCTTTTATGGGTTCCGGTTCGTTTGTATATGCAGCAATGGGAAAGGTAAAGAAGATTTATGCAACAGAGCTGGATAATTACACGTTTAATGCAGTTGCAGTGTTGATGAATAGAGTGGATATGCTCAAATTGGAAGAACTCTTTGATATCGTAAAAAGTGATGTATATGAAGAAATAATGGCATTATATGAAACATCTTGTTGTGGTTGTAAGAACTATATAAACAAAGTTTTATTTGATCCAGAGGAAGGCAAAGAAGGGTATTTTAATCCATCTAGTAATAGAGAGATTGTAGATGGAAAAAATGTAAAGCTTGTAGAAAAATGTCCTATTTGTGGGGGAAAAGCGAAAAAATTTGATGAAGAGGATTATAAAAAAATAATTAGTTTGGATAAGGTAAATGTAGATAGATTTCCGAGAAATCAATACATTGTAAATAGTAGAATTAATATTACTTCATCAACTGGGGCAGATAAATATGATAGAATATTTACACAAAGAAATAAGATAGCATTATTGATTTTACAGGATGCGATAAATAGGCTTGAATCATCAGAAGAAAGAGATGTGTTAGAACAAGTTTTAGTTGCGTCTATCTCTCTTGCAAGAATTGCGATGTATGGTTCGAGCACAGATATTTTGTATCATGTGGTAGGGCATGGCGCACAAGATATGAATGTTTGGTTGCTTTTTGAAGATAAATTCAAAAGTTTTTGCAAGTTTAAGGCGGCATATAGCACAAAACAAATTGGAACAACGGATTCAGAGGTGACAATTAAAAATAAGGACTATGCATCTTACATAGATGAAAATCCAGATTTGAAGGTAGATGTTATTTATACGGATTTCCCATATACGGATCAAGTTCCATACTTGGAGAGAAATCAACTATATCGTGTATGGTTAGAAAAATTTTATGATTCTAAATATGCTTTGACAGAAGAAATGTTAGAGAAAGAAATTGTTCAAACAAACGCGGAAAGCAGAACCACAAAAAAAGATATAGAGAATTATTATAAAGATATTGATAATATGTTTGCACATTTCTTTAAAGTTTTAAATGATGATGGGCTTGTTTTCTTAACAATGAAACTTGGAAAAGCAAAGTATTTTAAAACGTATATTGAAATTGTGAATTTGGCACGAAAAAATGGATTTGAATATGCGTATCAAGTTGGTGTTGAGAAAAAAGATCCAACAATGCGAAAACAATCAGCGTTTACCAATACATTTATGAATGAGACGATAGTTGTTTTCTATAAGTTGCCAGAGAATGATAGATATTGGTATATTGGAAACGAAAATTATGAGTTTTTGCTTGTGAAAAAAGTGTATTCGTATTTAATACGAACCAAAGAGTATGTAACTCTGACAAGTGCTGTGACATTGGTTTGTAATGATTTAAAGTCGAAATATTCATATATAGCGAGTGAGCAAGATATATTAAGAATAAAAACTTTGTTAGAGCAATACTTTAAAGTAGATGTTGGTTGCATACAAATAGATAACAATCAATTGTATTTGGATATTGAGGATACAACAGACTTATATACCAAATTGTATGATTTGATGCCTATTTTCATAAGACAACTCTTAAATAGCAAAGGTAAGTTTGTGTTGGAAGATGTTTATTTTGAATTAGTGAATTCATTATGTGACGGTAACCCCAAAACGATTGCGCAAATATTAGAGGACGAAAGTCACCAGAGAGATATAGAAAACTTGATAGCTAATTATTGCCAAAAAGACGGGCAATATTATGTTGAGAGAAAAGATATTAGTAAACCTAACGAAGATGCTATTGATATTTCAACATTAAGCGGTACGGATTTTGAAATATTAGTTCAGAGTCTGTTAAAGGAAGAAGGTTATGAAAATGTTATAAAAATGGGCGGTGCTGGTGATTTGGGTGTTGATATAATTGCATCTAAACGACAGCATGATAGATTGTTACACTATATTTTTCAATGCAAGCGTTGGGCATCAAATGTAGGTTCAGATCCTATACAGCGTCTATATGCAGAAAGAATGAGAAGAGGATTGGATTATGCAGTGTGTGTAACAACTTCTAGTTATACAAAGGATGGGAAAAAAGTTGCAATGGATTTAGAAGTTGAAATTGTTGATGGAAATCAATTGATGCAACGACTTAACAGATATTTCCCAGGCAAGTATTATAATGGAATTCAAGAGGTATAAATAAAAGGGGCTGTGAAAAAAGAATAGTCCCGAAAAAAAAGAAAGAAAAAGAAAGACCAAGAGTTTATAATGAACTCAAGGTCTTTCTTTCTGTTATAATTAACTTGTGAAAAAAATTAATAACATAATCTATTCTAACCCAAAACAGGCAGTTTTGCCAATGCTAATTCAAGATTATTTGGACATCTGTGATCCAGTGCTGACTTTTGATAGATTTATGGGAGAAATCGAACTGGAGAAATATCTGAAAAATATTCCTCAACATGATACAGGAAGACTCAGGTATGACCCGGTCAGCATGCTGAAAACAGTTTTGTTTGGATTTATGGCGAATGGCTATATATCATTGCGTGAACTGGAGGATCAATGTAAAGTCAATCTCCGCTTCATGTATCTTATGGATCATCAAGCACCTTCTTACCGCACTTTCAGCTACTTCATCAACGAAGTTCTTGCTGATTCCATTGAAGAAATATTTCAAGACATAAACAAAAAAATCTTCGAGACAGAACATGTGGATCTTCAACATCTATACATTGATGGATCCAAGTTTGAAGCAAATGCGAATAAATACTCCTGGGTATGGAAAAAAGCAACCGAAAAATCCAGATACCGTCTCTTTGATAAGATCACTACACTTTTTAAAGAAATCAATGAGGAACTTTCATGTACAGGTATGAAACTTTGTATCAATAGTGAATACGCACTAGAGTATCTGAAGGGAGCTGCTGAACAGTATGCAGAAGTCTGGCAGATTAATGAAGCAATGTTTGTTCATGGTAGGGGACATCGCAAAACTACACAGCAACGTCATTATGAGAAACTCAAAGGGTATGCTGCTAAGTTGGAAGAATACGTGGAAAAAATCAAAATCTGTGGAGAAGATCGCAACAGCTACTCAAAAACAGATCATTCGGCCACTTTTATGCGAATCAAGACAGACTACATGGGAAATGACCAGTTGCTTCCAGCTTATAATGTACAGGTCAGTGTTGCAGATGAATACATTGCTGTTATTGATGTAAATCAGTATCGCTCAGATATGGATTGTTTTATTCCATTAATGAACAAGTTTTATACTACATATGGCTTCTATCCGAAGTACCCAGTAGCAGATGCCGGATATGGTTCTTACAACAATTACATCTTCTGTGAGCAGCAAGGAATGGAAAAATATATGAAGTTTCCCATGTTCAAGAAAGAAACTACTGACAAGAAATACCATGAAGATCCATTTCGTGCAGTAAATTTTCCAATCGGGGAAGACGGAATCATGTGTTGCCCAAACGGGAAAAACTTTTATCTTCAGTATCGAAAAAACGTAAAAGGGAACAAGTATGGGCGACAGGAAGAAGTGTATCAGTGTGAAGATTGCTCCGGCTGTCCATACGCAGAACAATGTAAAAAGACAGACAAAAACCGTACTGTTCGGATCAACCGCGAACTTACAGCGATGCATCAGGAAGTGATAGAAAATCTCGAAAGTATCCATGGAGTGCTTCTAAGGATGAACAGATCCATTCAGGCAGAAGGTACCTTTGGTATCATGAAAAACGACCGGTGGTACAAAAGAATTGTCCGAAGAGGAATAAAATCTGTATTGCTTGAGGTATTTCTCGTTTCTATCGGACACAATCTTTATAAATATCACAACAAACAGAAAAAAGGTGCAACTGCCGCATAGGATTTCATAATAGCATTCTTATGGGGTAAGGGGTAAACGCAAAATAGCGAGTACCTGTTCAAAATCATCCAATGTGAGATAATAGACTCATCACTACGAAGTCCAAAAAGTTTAGTACTCAACTTTTTAGACTTTATCACAGGAGGTGAGTCATGAAATCTCACACAAGTTTAGTTGCACAGCAAACCCGTCTGAGTGAATGGGCTGATCTGATCAGAAACTATCAAAACCGTCCGCAAGGAATGAAGATCGATGAATGGTGTCAGCTGCATAACATTACAAAAGCGAGTTATTACTGGAGGCTCCGAAAAGTCCGTGAGGCTTACCTGAAAACTGCGGAGCAGACACAAACATTTGTAGAAGTTCCTTCTCCTGCAATCCATCCGGTAAATATGACATCGGAGCATAAAATTGCTGCTGTGATCAGATGTAGAAACCACCTTACTTTGGAAATCACGGAACAGGCATCTGCCTCATTTCTAAAAACACTTTTGGGAGTGATCAGCAATGCTCAATGATGGTTCTGAGTTCAAAAAAGTGTATCTGGCGACCGGATTTACAGATCTGCGCAGAGGAATTGATGGCTTAGCCCGAATTATACGTTTTCAGTTCCAGCTGGATCCTTACAATAAGAATACATTATTCTTATTTTGTGGCAAACGCACGGATCGCATAAAAGGACTTATCTGGGAAGGAGACGGGTTTCTCCTTCTGTACAAGCGGATTGAAAACGGGAACTTCCGATGGCCCCGTACAAAAGAGGAAGCGCTGGAGATCACCACAGACCAGTATCAGATGCTGATGCAGGGTCTGGAAATCGTTGCCCGACGCCCAATAGAAGAAGTTCCGGATCCTGAATTTTCCTTGTGATTTGTGCAAAACGTAGAAAATAAAATCATTTTCATCCATGTCAGGTTATCCTGTGCGATATAAAATTTAAAGTTATCCACCGTCAAAATGACGAAGGTGACAGAATTCAAAAATAGTCAAAAACCGTTGGCTCTGCTATAATAGCACTCAGGAAAGTGAGGTTTGGTTATGGCAGTTAAGTATACGGAGGAACAATTAAACAGTGTTGATAAGTCGTTTCTTATCCAGCTTCTTTTACAACAGCAGGAGCAATTGGAAGCCATAACAAAAGAGCTTCACGCATCGAATGAAAAAATGCAGCTTCTGATGGAACAGGTGATCCTTGGTAAGCAGAACCGTTTTGGCAGGTCTTCTGAAAAAATGGAAGATACCAGTCAGATCTGTTTCCGTGAAGTAGATGGAACGATTGTCTTTTTCAATGAAGCGGAAGCTGTCTGTGATCTTAATGCGGCAGAACCTGAGGATCTGGAACGGAAGTCTCCAAAGCAGCCGAAGCCTAAGGGAAAGAAAGAAGCAGATCTTTCCGGCCTTCCATTCAGACGGATCGACCATTATCTGTCCGAAGAGGAATTGGAAGCAGAATTCGGTGTCAAAGGTTGGAAACAGTTACCGGATGCCATTTCCAGAAAGTATCATTTTGTACCTGCGAAGGTAGAAGTGGAAGAACATCACATCGGCGTGTATGCCAGCAAAACAGATGAACACATGGTAAAGGTGGATCATCCAAAGGCGTTACTGCATGGGAGCCTGGTATCACCATCTCTGGGTGCTGCGATCATCAATGGAAAGTATGTGAATGCAGTTCCTCTCTATCGGTTAGAGCAGGAATTCCAGCGTTATGGTCTGCAGATCACAAGGCAGAACATGGCAAACTGGTGCATACGTTTGGCAGAGGAATATCTAGCAATCCTTTATTGATCATCTTCATAAAGAATTGTATTTCTATCACGTCATCCAGGCAGATGAGACGCCGGTGCTTGTAAACCATGATGGACGCAAAGCCGGGAGCAAAAGCTGGATGTGGGTATACCGTTCCGGACATTTGTATCAAAAACGGCAGATTGTCCTGTATGAATACCAGCAGACGAGAAATGCATCCCATCCACGGGAATTCCTAAAAGGATATGACGGTATCTGTGTAACAGACGGTTACCAGGTCTACCATACTTTAGAAAAAGAGTTGGAAGAACTGACCATTGCTGGATGCTGAGTACACTGTCGCCGCAGATTTGATGAAGCCTTAAAACTGATCCCTAAATCCTATCAAAAGGAATCCCATGCATTTCTTCTGATGAAACAGATTCAGGCGATCTATCGGGAAGAAGGTAAACTGAATGACCTTTCTTCTGATGAACGGCTTAAGCAACGGCAAGCGGTTATCAAACCGCTTGTGGATGCGTTTTTTGCGTACCTAAAAACTATAAATGTGTCTAAGAAGGATAAATTTGGTGATGCTGTTGGCTATGCGCGGAATCAGGAAAAATATCTCCGGGTATTTCTTACAGATGGAGATGTCCCAATCGATAATAATGCATCCGAAAGGGCAATCCGGGGTTTCTGTATCGGAAAGAAGAACTGGCAGATGATCGATACAATCCATGGTGCTAAGTCTTCCGCAATCATTTACAGTATTGTAGAAACTGCAAAAGCCAATAATCTGAAACCTTTTGATTATGTGCAGTATCTCTTGGAAGAGATTCCGAAACACATGAATGATAAGGACTGTTCTTTTCTGGAAGATCTTCTGCCCTGGTCAGAAAAACTTCCGGAAGGGATTCGCAAAGCTTAAATATCGGTGGCTGCAAAGCAGCCGCCTAAAAATGTCAAGGTACTCGCTATTTTGCGTTTACTTACAAACGAAGAGATACAGAAAGTGATTGGAAAAGAAATGGATTTGCGAGAACTTCATGATTACTACAAAGTTCCGGTCATGTGTCTGTTACGAATTAAAGAGTCTGTTGATACATAGGAAAAACAAGCGGGTTCAAATGGCTATTTCGAATTTATAGAACAGTATATGGGTGCAGAGATAAAAGGAAAGGAAATGAACTTTTCTGTGCTGGCAACTAAATGACATTGGGTAAAAGGTTATCAAAGTATTCTGCCATAAAGAAACGACTAAGGCCGACCTAGGGAAACGGAATAAAATATGAGTGGAAAACGCCATGAAAGCCAATGGACAGACCAATTCCATTATGCCGATTATGAACGTCCTCGGTTATGTGCCGTATGTTATAGTTGCAATTTGGGGTGCGTATATGGCGATTGTTCCAGTCACTAATCTGGGGCTTGCCGTGACAGGAACAATGGCGTTCGGTATGATTACTTCCTTTTTGACACTCACGGGGAATTTTATCAATCCTATTTCATAGATTGCCAACCAGTTTAATTCTATCATAATTGTCCTTGCTGGGACGGAGCGTATCTTCGTTTTCATGGAGGAATATCCACCAGAGGTGGACGACGGATATGTAACGCTCGTAAACGAAAGTGAAGAAAACGGGAAAATAATATAAATAGTGGAGCATACGGTAATGTGGGCGTGGAAGCACCCACACCATAACGGTACTCTGACCTACACAAAGTTAGAGGGGAAAGTCGTTTTCAATCATGTGGATTTCAGATATACGCCAGAAAAAGAAGTTCTGCACGGCATTACACTATACGCAAAGCAGGGACAGATAATTGCCTTTGTGGACGTAACGTGAGCTGTGAAAACGACGATTTCAACCTCATCAACCATTTTTATGATATTGTAAACGAAAAAATCCGTTATAACGGTATTAACACCAATAAAATTAAAAAGGCAGACTTGCGACATTCTCTATGATAGTTTTACGCAATATGATTTCAAAAGGGCTTTCAGCCACGAAAAGCGGCAAAAACTGTCCTAACGCCCCACAGGGAAGAGAAAAAACAGAGAAGAAGCCTTGTCCTCTTTCCCGCCTTTCCTCTACATTCCGTATGGCAGCTACCCTTTTTCATTCGGCTTTGTTAATGCCACCGCTCAATGAACCGACCAACCTCGAAAAATGATAAACAATATCAGCCTCCTCACATCTCCAAGCCTTACTTTTCATCCACCAGTGGAGTATTATATACAAATTGTTCAAGGCAGACTCCCTGCGAAGCAAGTTTTTGCCGAAGCAAATTAGCATCCAGATCGCGTGGCGATTTATGCTTTACCACACACAACGCTGCCGCTGTTCCTGCTGCTTCACCGATTGCCATACAGGTACTAGAGATTCGAATTGCAGATTCTGCATAAAAATCTGCAGAAATGCATCGACCTGCAACAAGGAGATTTTCAATCTTTGCCGGAACAATACACCTATATGGTATTCCATATGCCTGACCAGGATACTTAATAAAACGCATATCATATCCCCGCCCCATAGGATTGTGAAGATCTATGGGATAACATCCCAGTGCAATAACATCTTCAAATTCTCTGCACTCCAGTAAATCGTCCATTGTCATTTCATATTCGCCGACAATTCTCCGGCTGTCTTGTACTCCCACTGTTCCCGCGCTGTCAATCAAGTATACATTTTCTGCTCCAGGATATTCTTTTCTAAAATATTCCACAATTTTAGGAATCTGGCGTCTACATTCAATCTCCGCCTTTGTCAAATCATCTGGATTGAGTCCGTTTTTATCCACTGAACGTGTCATTTCACATCGGTATTCGCCTTTACGCGGTGTTCCGAATATGCAAACATGTCCATATATAAATTCTGGTGCTTCCCAGAACAGGAAATATGGTTGTACCTTTCCTTTGGGGTATTTGGAGAATTTTTCAATCTGCTCTTTTCCAACTTCTGGCATTCCACCAATCCGAAACATCGTTGTAAGTGGCTGAGTTTTTCCATCCTCATCACGTCCCATCTTATACGACGCTCCTGCCAGGTAGGCTACGTCACCATCCCCAGTTGCATCAATAATCACATCAGCAAGAATTGCCTGACACCCTGCCTTATTTTCTATTACAACACCCTTGATTGTTTCTCCATCCATAATTGCCCCTGTAATCATGGTATGGTATAAAAGATTAATTCCCCACTCTTCCATAATTTCATCTGCAACACGTTTGTACACTTCTATATCAAAGGTAGCAGCATCATTTTGACCTGTCTTATTTAACTCTTCTGGACTGATTGCACCATCTTCCTGAATCAGCCGTTCAATAAACTCCCACACAACACCTTTGATTACCTGGCGACGATTCACAACCGGATCATCATCTTCTCTATCCGAAAAAATAGAACACCCAGCAAATGTTGTCACAAGTCCAGTGGTTGCGAGTCCCCCAAGGCAATTATTTTTTTCTATTATCATTACACTAACTTCGCCCTTTGCTGCCCCAAGCGCTGCTCCAATTCCAGCCGGTCCACCTCCACATACAAGAACATCTACTTTTGCCTTGACTGGAATTTCCTGTGCATCACGGTGCACTTTAAATGTTGTTTTATTATAAAATATTCCCATCTATCATATTCTCCTTCAGTTTCTCTGATTTCATTTATTTTACAGCTCCATCTGTCAAACCTCCGACTATGTTCTTCTGCATAATGAGGAAAAAAAGCAGGCATGGAATCAGTCCCAGCACCATTCCTGCAATTGCAATGTTCCATTCAGAAGTATATTGTCCAAACAGATTCACCTGTGTCATTGGAATTGTTTTTAAGTTTGGGTTTCCTGATAAAATAAGCATTGGCATCAAAAAATCATTCCATATTGATAAGGCATCCAAAATACATACCGTTGCAACCGGCGTCCTCAACAAAGGAAACACTATTTTGAAAAATGTATGCATAGGTCTGCTTCCTTCCAGCATAGCAGCTTCCTCCAACTCAATTGGAATTGTTTTTACAAATCCATGAAGCATAAATACTGCAAAAGGAATATACATTCCCCAGTAAATCGGAATGATGCCAATCAAGCTCCTAGTTATATGTAGTTTGTTTGCCAATTGGACTAGAGGAATCATTATTGCATGAAATGGAATAGTCATAGATAAAACAAACACCATAAAAATAAAGTTGCTCAATCTTGTTTTGGTTCTGGCCAATTTATAGGATGCCATAGATGCTAAAAGAACTGCTCCAATAGTTCCAAAAACTGTAATCACTAGCGACACAAAAAAAGACTTTTGGTAATTTGCAACCTTCCATGCTTTTACATAATTATTCAAGTCCAAACTATTCGGAAATGATACAAATGATGTCATCATTTCTGCATATGGTTTGAAGGAATTGATTACTGCAAATATAATCGGCGTAAGCATGACCAGACATACAATAACCAAAACTATTGTTGCAGCAAATTTACCAACACTGAATTTTGAGCATTCTGAATCTATCATGCTTCTACCTCCTTCCTCTTCATAGCTCGAATCTGAAAAATTGCAATGCACATTACAATCACGCATAGAACAACTGCCTTTGCAGACGCATAACCTGCGTGATTTGACAAATAAGCTTCTTTATAAATATTATATGCAATCAGATTGGTCGAATCTCCCGGGCCGCCACGTGTCATCAGATATGGAATTTCAAACGTCTTAAAAGCCCCCGAAATGGAAAGAAATATATTCACTATAATAGACGGAAGCATCAATGGAAATGTTAAAAGTACGCTGCCAGTACCCTGCCCCATCAATCAAAGCCGCCTCATAATATGTTCGATCAATAGATTCAATCCCTGCAACATAAATTACCATAAAATATCCAACACTTTGCCAAATTAATGTGATAAGAATAGTTACCATAGCTGTTGCACTATTGCTAAACCAAGTAATATCCGGAAAAAAGCCATCTCCTGCAAGCTCGCTGTATACTTTTGTAAACATAAATTGCCAAATAAACGAAACCATAATCAGGCTAATTACATTTGGCATGAAAATCACGCTACGAATGAAACTCTTCAGTTTTTTGTTTACCCTATCCAAAAGAACAGCTAATGCTAATGCGATACTATTAACTAAAATTGTATAAAGTGCAACAAAACGAAAACTGACTGCCATACTGCTTCGAAATGCCGAATCATTGGTAAATAGCCGTATGTAGTTTTTAATTCCGACAAATTCGTATATAACACTGATTCCATCCCAGTTCGTTAACGAATATAGTACTGTTCCAAGCAATGGCACTAGCATAAATAATGCATATAGAAATAACGCTGGAAGAATAAACATCCAGAAAGATGCTGTATGCACCTGACGTTTCTTTTTTTCTTTCAACTAAAACACCTCTTTTTTTTGATTAGAACGCCTCTTGTATTATGCGTGGATATGTTTCCTGCGCCTACATATCCACGCAGATATACCGAAAATAATTTACAGTGTCAGACTTTTCCACAACTCATCCCATGCATTTCTGACATCTTCCTGAGAGGATTTCCCATTAAAATATGTCTGTAATGCAATTCCTGCATCAAATCCCGACGGATAATACAGAAATGGTAGTGATGTAATGTTTCCTTCATCGATATAAGACTTAATATTTTCCCATGCGCTTGACGCTTCTTGTGGAAGGGCTGCATTCTTTGTCGGCATATATATACCGCATTTTTCTGCGTATAACTGTGCAAATTCCTCTCCAGACATCCATTCCATTAATTTCAATGTTTCTTCCTGATTCACTGACTGCGGAGGCATGATGAAGACTGCTGCATTACCTGTACAAAGCTTTGCGTCTTCAGGATTTTCACTTACTGGAACTGCAAACACACCAGTCTCAATGTCAGGGTCAATCATCAGAACGCTAGTCATGCCCCACATACCACATACCATCATTGCACATTCACCCTGTGCAAATAATGTACACATATTGCTGTAATCACTGTCTGACGGCTTATCATTGCAGTTCGCCACCATTAAATCCAGAAAATCAAATGCTCCATCCAATTCTGCATCTGTAAAGGAAGCTTCTCCTCGATTCATTGCATCTGTAAATTCATACGCATCCATAATTTCTCCATGAATTAAACTGAAAGTCTGATTCATGGTCCAACTATCTTTTAACCCCACAGCGAAAGGTGTAATTCCTGCATCTTTTAGTTTCTGGCACACCTCCTCCATCTCGCTAAGTGTAGTTGGAATTTCTAGACCGACTTCCTCAAAAATAGTCCGGTTATAAATAACGCCAACGCCATCCAGTTCGCATGGAACACCATAGATTTCTCCATCATAGGTGATAGATGGAAGAATTCCGTCTACAAAATTATCAACAAAACTATAATCTGTAATTGCCGTCGCATTTCCACCCTTTGCAAAGGATTCCATAACACTATAGGAATTTACCATACATAAATCAGGATAAACACCGGATGCCATCTGAGCTTTGATCATTGTATCATAATCATTTCCACCCGGACGATCTACCACGATTTCAACATTCGGATTCTCCTTCATATATACTTCAAATACCTCCGGCAACGTATCTGCTATCTCCGGCTTCAATTGCCAAACTGTCAGTGTCACTTTTTCGCCACTATTTCTTACGTTATTTTCACTTTCTGCACTCTCAGTCCCATAAGAACTACTTGTTGTCGATGAACACGCCCCAAGACTCACAACCATTAATACTGCCGCCATAATTAATGCTACTTTCCTCTTCATTCTTCTTCTCCTTCACATTATTTCGTTTTCCACTTGCTATTTTTTTCAATCCTCATTTTCTCCTTTTTTCTTGTTTCAGTTAACGAATTCACAATACTTTGAGGAGCTTTTTCTTTTGTCATAACAAACCATGCCTCTTCGAGATTAGCTGCTGTTACCAGTAATGGTTCCACTCCAATCACCTTCGAAACCCGCTTTCCTAGCAATACATTTGCCACTGCATATGCAAGTTCTTCTCCCTGATCGTATGGCATTTGCGCACTCATTCCTATAATCAAGTGCCCGTTTGCAACATCTTGTGCAACTTCTGTGTCCAAATCACCGGTGACTATCTTGATATCTTCTCTTCCGGCATCCATTAACGCAGAAATTGTTTGAATTGCAGGATCTTCCCATGTCACATATATTCCCTGTATATCTGGGTACTCCTTTATCATTTTCATACATGCCCCATAAGCATAATTACGAAGTGTAAATCGTTCGTGTGCAACAATATGCAAATGTGGGAATTGCTCTTGTAACACCTTCTTCGTTGCTATATCTCTATCTCTTCCTGAAATATAGCTGGAAGAGCAGGTCAACAATGCGATCTTCGCAGGCTTTTTATTAAAATAATCATCTAAGAGTTTTGCACAGTTATATCCACTTTTCTGTTCATTACTTACAACGCAACATTCATAACCATCTCGTCTCATTCCCTGAGGAACCCTTCCGATAAAAAATAACCTGATTCCACTTCTGGCAATTTCATTGTACAGCCCTTCTGTTGACTTATCATTTGCCGGAGCACATAGTATAAAATCCGGTTTT
>ERZ773162.957-NODE-957-length-26832-cov-3.937073_pt1 | contig 26832 bp, 23 predicted proteins | sample MGYA00511113_ERZ773162 | MGnify/ENA primary metagenome ERZ773162 (study PRJEB29015, sample SAMEA2737807) | human gut metagenome | biome: human gut; feature: human-associated habitat; material: faeces | place: China | collected 2012 ... | reverse complement strand
CTTTAATTGGGCGGTGTTGCCTTAAGAGGGTAGAAACCGTAGGTGTCTACCCTCTTGCCTCTGCCGCGGGTGCGGCGAATCCTGCATGAGCAAACTCCTACGCAAAAACTAAGGATTTCCCCTTGCAATCTGCGCTATTTCATGATATATTGTTAGTTAGTAGAAGCTAACCAGCTCGGGTACAAAAGGAGCATTACACCCATGTTGAAAATTACTCTCGGCGTTGACGGCATGATGTGCGGCATGTGCGAAAGCCATGTCAACGACGCAGTTCGCAAGGCATTTCCCGTGAAGAAGGTCACTTCCCCTCACGGCAAGGGGCAGACGGTTATCCTCACCGAGCAGGACCTCGATGAGCAGGATGTCCGCGATGCGGTAAACGCTACCGGCTACACCGTTACGTCCTTCTCCAAGGAGCCATATGAGAAAAAGGGACTGTTCTCCTTTCTGCATAAATGAACAGAGTAAGGCCGCCTTGCAGCGGCTTTACTTTTCAACACAGGTTAGCAAAATCTAACCTGATAAACCGATATATACCAACGGAGGAAATTACAGTGCTGGAAACTCTGCTCAAACCGAATACCGGCGCATCGCTGTCCGGCTGCGTACGCTGGACCCAGCCGATGGATGGCGTGCGCGTGTGCGATTTTGACTGCGCGCTGACTGTGCCGCCGGCCTTGCCTGCAGAGCCATCCGAGGTGCCGTGCGAGGTGCTGTTCTGCCGACAGGGCGGTCTGCGGCTGACCATGACCGATGGGCGGCAAGTGTTCCTGCAGGAGCACGAGGTACTGCTGCTGCTCGGCGCAAGTGTGAAGAGCCTTTCGGTCGCGGACGGATTGTTCAGCGGTGAACTGGTGCTCATCGAGCAGAGCGCTGCGGCACCGTGCCGTCTGACGGTCAACGCAGCACGAATCAAAGCCCGCGTCACTTCGCATCTGGGCTGCGTAGTGCTGCGCAGCGCGGTGTGGATTGATAATCTGGCTGCGGCACTGCAGTCCGTTCCGGAGCGGGACAGAGCCGCCTACAGTGCAATCAAAGCCATTGAGCTGCTGTACCTTATCAGCACAGACAGTCCGCTGCTGACGATGCCGCCGGAATCCGTCTCCCGCGATCACTATCTGACCGATACGGTGCGGCAGGTGCAGGAGTATATGGTATCGCACCTGTCCGACCCGCTCACAATCGACCAGCTGTCCGCACGGTTCCGCATTTCGCCGACCGCCCTGAAGGATATATTTCGGCAGACCTACGGTCGGCCGATCCACCAGTATCTGCTCGAAAAGCGGGTGCAGCATGCTGCCGAACTGCTGCATCGGAGTCCGCTCTCCATCGTGGATATTGCGGCGGCGGTCGGCTATAACAGCGCCAGTCAGTTCGGCGTGGCGTTCAAGCGCCACTATCAGCTGACGCCCTCACAGTACCGCCGACAAGCGCGAAAAAGTTAGCAAAATGCAACTATTTTGATAATAAAACTAAAGATTAGCGGCAACAAACTGCAAAAATGTCCGATTCCGTGCGTTTCATGTCTAAAGCTGTGCGACAAGCGAGAAAATTTGTGATATGATAATCGCAAACAAAAAAACACACCATGTTTGGAGGTGTACTGTATGAAGCAGCATCGTTTTTGGGCATGGGCCGCGCTGTTCTGCATGGTAATGACGATGATTACCGGCTGTAAGCGCAAGTGAGATTGATAGGAGGAACATATTATGAAGAAGATTTACAAGGACATCGCCGTATTTGTTGGCGGCACTCTGTTCGGTTCCGCAGGTATCAAGCTGCTGAGCAGCAAGGACGCTAAGAACGTATATACCCATGCTGCTGCAGCGGTTCTTCGCATGAAGGATACCGTTATGAACACCGTTGATTGCGTTAAGGAGAACGCCGGCGACATCCTCGCTTCCGCAGAGGAGATCAACGAGAAGCGCGCTGCTGAGGCAGAGGCTGCTGCTGTTGAGGATGCAGACATTGAGGTTGAGCTGACCGATGAGGACCCGACTGCTGCTCCGGTTGAGGCATAAGAACCTGTCCCAAACCACGGTTTGGCCGACAGGAGGAACGAATATCAAAGAGGGGCAGAGCCCCTCTTTTCCTATCTACCGGAAGTAAGCTGGAGGTAATTTTACTATGAAAGCATTCATTGAACACGAAAGCCGCGGACGGCTTCGCGTGCGCATGAAGCAGTACCGCATGACGCTGGAGCAGGCTGATCTGCTGGAGGCGTATCTGCAGAATCAGCCGGGTGTACTCAACGCAACCGTGCACGAGCGCACCTGCTGTGCTGTCATCCGCTACATCGGTGACCGCGAGAATATCATCCGCGCGATCGCTCAGTTTAACTATACTGCACCGTCTGTTACGGCGCTGACGCCGACCCACAGCGGCCGTGCGCTCAACCGTGAGTATCAGGAAAAGCTGGTCGGCAAGGTTATTACGAAGTTTGCCTGCACGCTGTTCCTGCCAGCGCCGCTGCAGATTGCACGCACGATCTGGCTGTCGCTGCCGTTCCTCGGCCGCGGCCTCAAGCGCCTGATTCACAGAGAGCTGAAAGTTGAGCTGCTCGATGCGCTGTCCATCGGTGTTTCGATGGTACGCCGGGACTTCTCCACGGCAGGTTCGGTTATGTTCCTGCTGGATATTGGCGAGCTGCTCGAGGAGTGGACGCATAAAAAGTCGGTTGACGATCTGGCACGCTGCATGTCGCTCAACGTAAAACGCGTATGGCTCAAGACCGATGACGCAGAGGTACTTGTACCGCTGTCCAACATCGCTGTCGGTGACCACATTCTGGTTCGCATGGGCAGCGTTATCCCGTTGGACGGTGAGGTTGTTGAAGGCGAAGTCATGGTTAATCAGGCGTCGCTTACCGGAGAATCCATGCCGGTTGCAAAGCGTCCGGGTACGCAGGTTTACGCCGGCACGGTCATCGAGGAAGGCGACTGCGTAATCGAGGTCACACAGTCCTCCGGCGAGAGCCGCTACGACAAGATCGTTTCCATGATCGAGCAGTCCGAGCAGCTGAAGAGTGCTGCGGAGAGCCATGCCGCCAATCTGGCGGACAAGCTGGTGCCGTATACGCTGATCGGCAGTGCGCTCAGCTACGCCCTGACCCGCAATGTCACCCGTGCACTGTCCGTGCTGATGGTTGACTTCTCCTGTGCGCTCAAGCTGGCTATGCCGCTGGCGGTTCTGTCCGCCATGCGTGAGGCAAGCATGTATCATATCACGGTCAAGGGCGGCAAGTTCCTCGAGGCTGTCGCGCAGGCAGATACCATTGTATTTGACAAGACCGGCACACTGACGCATGCCTGCCCGGTTGTTGCCAGGGTTATCCCGTTCGGCGGTCGTTCCGAAGACGACATGCTGCGCGTTGCAGCCTGCCTGGAGGAGCACTTCCCGCACTCCATGGCGAACGCCGTTGTCCGCGCTGCGCGTGAGCGCAATCTGGCGCACGAGGAAATGCACTCGCAGGTTGAGTATATCGTAGCGCACGGCATTTCCAGCATGGTTGAAAACAAGAAGGTCGTTATCGGCAGTGCACACTTTATCTTCGAGGATGAGAAGTGCACGGTTCCGGCCGGTGAGCAGGAGAAGTACGATGCACTTCCGGTTGAGTTTTCTCATCTGTATCTGGCGATTGGCGGTGAGCTGGCGGCCGTTATCTGCATCGCGGACCCGCTCCGTCCGGAAGCATGCGATGTGATGAAGGCACTGCGTGCCCTTGGCATTCAGCGCACGGTTATGCTGACCGGCGACAGTGAGCGCACGGCGGCGGCTATCGCGGCTGAGGTCGGCGTGGATGATTACCGCGCTGAGGTGCTGCCTGAGGACAAGGCGAACTTCGTCGAGCAGGAACGCGCGGCAGGCCATACCGTTATCATGCTCGGGGACGGCATCAACGATTCTCCGGCGCTGTCGGCGGCTAACGTTGGCGTAGCCATCAGCGACGGCGCAGCCATCGCCCGTGAGATTGCGGACATCACCATCGCAGCCGAGAATCTGTTTGAGCTGGTTGCTCTGCGCCGTATCGCACAGGGTCTGATGAGCCGCATCAACTCCAATTACCGCTTCGTAATCGGCTTTAACGGTTCGCTGATCGGTCTGGGCGTTGCCGGCGTGCTGGCTCCCGCAACCTCTGCGATGATGCACAACCTGTCTACGCTGGGCATCAGCCTGCGCAGCATGACCAACCTGATTGATTCCTCCGAGACGACCCGTCTGCTGGAGAGCCGCTAATTTAGAGTGAAAGTTTGAGAGTGGAGAGTGAAGCGCTTTCCACTCTTTCTTTTTGCGATTCAGGTATAACAAAACCCCGTCTTTGACGGGGGGTTGTCGCTATATGGTTTGAAGATAATTCGACAAACTGAAATTTATGGCTTTAACTTTCTCCAAATAACCAACTTTAGGATAATGCATACGACCGCCACAACAGCCACCAAAGCACCATCCAACAGTAATTCTGTGTACCACGGCGCAGATTGCATAGCATATAAATTTGGATAGGTTTTAAAGTGCCAAAACTTATAAATTCCGAACCCAATAAAAACTCCTATGCATGAACCGATAACGATGTTAAAAAAATAATTCAGCTTTCTCAGCATGGCGGTGCACCCCTTTCCCAATTCCGATTGATCATTGTTATACGATAGAAGGTAATGTCAGATACGTTACCGGATGCGGAAACGTAAACAGCGGGCGCTGTTCGCCGCTGGCGTTGATCAGCGTGAGGGACAGCGTGCGCAGGTCATTCGTCGGCAACGGCACAAGCTGTGTCCACTCGGTGCGGATACACCGGTCCGGATCGGTCTCAGTCAGCGTGTAAGTTCCGTTATGGTATGCAAGGAACAGGGGCTGTCCCAGAGCAGGCTGCATTTCCAGAGAAATGGCGGCAGTCCGGTCTCGATGGATTGCAAAAAAGCGCGTCAGCAGCGCATACGGCGGCTTGAGTTTGTTCTGTCCGGTCAGGCGCAGTGTACCGCAGTCGCGCCAGCGCGGCACAGAACAGATATGCCGGGCGTCCCACTCGGTCACCGGATCAAAAATGTGCTGCCCAATGTCGGAATCGGCCATAAACCATTCGGTGTAGGGGAGACCATAGGCGTTTTCGCTATCTGCGGAAAACAAAACCGAATAGGTGAATTCGTCGGTCTGTCCGCACGGCTGCAGGTGATACTCTGTGCCGTCAAATGTCAGAGAACCGGTTTCACCGTCCGGTGTGCGCAAGGTGAGCGTGCTGGGTTCGTCCGCTTCGGCAAGCTCATACAGTACAGAATCATCTATGACCTCACGGTCAGAGGAGATTGTCAGCGTGCCGAAATCAGCCGCTGCGGAAGAAGAAACGCAGAAAACCATTGTCAAAATGGCGGATAACAGGCGTTTGTTCATACGTTCGCCTCCTTGGATGCGGATTTATCTGCAATCACTTTCTTTTCGTTTTCCAATTCCTTTTCTGTAATCTTCCATGAGTCTAATACAATGACCTGCTATATCGTGCATTCCAAGTTCCTGAAAAAAGGTAATTTGCAGTTTCATCAGTTCTTCGCAAACCGTCAACTTCTGTTCATCCATATTGCCGATAGCAAGCCATGGGAAAGCCTTATATTTCCTCGTGTCACCAATGAGAAAATTGTACCCTATTAACTGATTTTCACGGAGAACGAAATAGAATTGTGGACCCGAATTCGGAACTGACTTTTCCATAATCCGCTGCATTGTTTTCACACCGCCGTATGCCGGGAAAAAACCGATTTGCGCAAGAGCATTTAATATGTCAAGCCGTTGATCCGTGGGTATATCTCTGTAATTGAAAATCTGTTCCATTTGCTTTGCCCTCATTAAATTCCGATTTGCCATTCTGTTATGGCTTCACTATACCATGAATACCCCTGAAACACAATCACCCATTGACACCACCGATATTCCGATAGATAATATAGGCAATAGGAAAACTTTACGCAAGAAGGGAAGTGCTTCAACGAATGAAACGCAGCTACGAGATGGACCTGTGCAGCGGTCCGCTGCTGAGCAAAATCCTGCTGTTTTCGCTGCCGCTGATTCTTTCGGGTGTGCTGCAGCTGCTGTTCAACGCGACCGACATTGTCGTAGTCGGCAAATTTGCGGGCAGCAATGCGATGGCGGCGGTCGGCTCGACCACCTCGCTGTTCAACCTGCTGGTCAACTCATTCATCGGTATTTCGGTCGGCGCGAACGTGCTTGTCGCGCGGCATTACGGTGAGCGGGATTACGACGGTGTGCAGCAGACCATCCAGACGGCGCTGCTCACCGGCTTGATCGGCGGCACGATACTGATCGTGCTCGGCGTTGTGCTCGCACGTCCCATGCTGACGCTGATGGCCACACCGGACGAGGTTATCGACCAGGCCGTGCTGTACATGCAGGTGTACTTCATCGGTATGCCGGCAACCATGATCTACAACTTCGGTGCAGCCGTGCTGCGTGCCGTGGGCGATACCCGGCGTCCGCTGTACTTCCTGATGGCGGCAGGCGTGATGAACGTCTTCGGCGACCTGCTGTTTGTGTGCCTGCTCGGCATGGGCGTTGCCGGAACTGCGATCGCCACCGTGCTCAGCCAGTGTGTCTCTGCGGCGCTGACCGTGCTGTGCCTTGTAAAATCGGATGGCATGTGCCATCTCGACTTACGCCGTCTGCACTTCCACATGGATAAGTTTCTGAGAATCATGCAGGTCGGTCTGCCTGCCGGTATGCAGAGCGTTATCTTCAATATCTCGAACGTACTCATTCAGTCCTCGGTCAACAGCTTCGGCGCAGTAACGGTTGCGGGCAACACGGCAGCCGCCAACATTGAGGGCTTTGTGTACATTTCGATGAACGCGCTCTATCAGACCTCCATCAGCTTCACCAGCCAGAATCTCGGTGCAAAGAATTATCACCGCATCGACCAGACACTCGTGCGCTGCATGTGCATCGTCACACTGATCGGTCTGGTGCTCGGCAACGGCGCACATCTGCTCGGCAATCATCTGCTGCACATCTACTCGGATGATCTGGAGGTCATCTCGTTCGGTATGCAGCGCCTGTCGGTCATCAGCGTCACCTACTGCCTGTGCGGCATGATGGATGTGCTCGCGGGCACAATACGCGGTATGGGCTATTCCATGCTGCCAATGATCGTCTCGCTGATTGGCGCATGTGTGTTCCGTATCATCTGGATTTTTACGGTCTTTCGCGTGCAGCATACGCTGTTCATCCTGTATGCGTCCTACCCAATCTCGTGGATACTGACCATCCTGGCGCACTTTGTGTGCTACCTGATCGTGCGGAAAAAGGTTTTCCGGCCGCAGGAGACATGAGAGCGCGTTTTTCTCCGGAAAACAGTTGTAATTGACGGTTAAATATAGTATAATACTCGTGCAATGCGGGAATTTCCCGCGCAATAAGTAAATAAGCGAACAGTCGGTGCCGCTGTATGTTTTCGAACAGGACAGCGGGTAAAAGGGAAGCAGGTGCAAATCCTGCACGATCTCGTCACTGTAAGCGGGGAATGGACTGCCATTTACGTCACTGATATTGCGGTATCGGGAAGGCGGCAGTTCTAAGGCAACACAGCATAATGAAAGCTGCGGCGCTTTGCGGAAACTTTGTGTCCTGACTTCGTTGTGATTTCACGGTAATACATCAAGTATTACCGCAAAACCACGCCTCGTCAGTACGCGAGAATTTACTCGCAAATCGCTCTTGTTCAATTATGCGGTATTGTCTTAAGAGCCGCAAGTCAGGAAACCTGCCGGTCTGTTGGTACGGGAAGCTGCTTCCGGGTCACGAGTTATTGATTGTACTGATACCGCATGATTTTTTGATTCAGGCAGTCCCTTTCATCATATATTGATGGGGGACTGTGTGTTTTCCGTACCCTTTTTCTTTCAAAGTGTGCGCTTTCGCTTTGCAGGCAAAATGAAGGAGGAAAACCATGAGCAAAATAAGCAAACTGAAGAAGCTCGGCATTATGCTGATCGTTTCCGGCATGCTGATGTCCATGCTGACCGCTTGCGGCGGCAGCAAGACCGCAGCTGCGGACGACATGAAGGACAATAACACCACTGCACAGACCGATGCGCAGGATCAGACCGATCCGGACGAAAACTATGAAACGGGTGACGCTTCCTTGGACGATCCGCTGAATCAGGATGAAATTGGTGATACCGAGCTGCTCGTAGTCAGCTTCGGCACCAGCTATAACGACAGCCGCCGTGAGACCATCGGCGCCATCGAGAAGGCTATGCAGAAGGCGTTCCCGGATTACGCGGTACGCCGCGGCTTCACCAGCCAGATCATCATCGACCATGTAAATAAGCGTGACGGCGAGAAGATCGACAACGTAACCGAGGCACTGGACCGCGCCGTAGCTAACAAGGTAAAGACCCTGGTTGTTCAGCCGACCCATCTGATGAACGGCCTGGAGTACAACGACCTCAAGGATGAGCTGGCAGGCTATTCGGATTCCTTCGAGAAGATCGTGCTCGGTGAGCCGCTGCTGACCTCTGACGACGACTTCCAGAAGGTTATGAATGCCATCGTAGACGCAACCAAGGAGTATGACGACGGCGAGACCGCAATCTGCTTCATGGGTCACGGCACCGAGGCGGATTCCAACAGCGTTTACACCAAGATGCAGGAGACACTCAAGGCCGCAGGCTACGACAACTACTTTGTCGGCACTGTTGAGGCAACTCCGTCCCTCGATGACGTAATCGCAGCCGTTAAGGCAGGCGGCTATAAGAAGGTTGTTCTGCGTCCGCTGATGATCGTTGCAGGCGACCATGCCAATAACGATATGGCAGGCGACGAGGACGGCTCCTGGAAGACCGAGTTTGAGAAGGCAGGCTTCGAGGTAACCACCGTAGTTGAGGGCCTTGGCTCTGTGCAGGCAATCCAGAATTTGTTTGTTGCACACGCACAGGCAGCGATTGATTCCCTGAAGTAAATCAAGTAAACAGCAGGGTCCGGACCGTGGAATGCGGACGGGCCCTGTTTTTGTGGAAATTTTGATTGTCGATTTCGGTGTGCAGAATTGAGAATTGAAAATGGAGAATTATATCCAGAGTGAATCGTTGAGAGTGAAGAGAACGTGATAGGCGTAATTCGCAGGTGCCGTCTGCAATATCCAGATTAACGATTTGTGCGGCACGGTTATGCCGCACGCTGCGTAGAGTAACCCGCATGTGTAGCAGTACGGTATCTGACATTGCGAATATGCGGATACATGAACGCACATCGTGCGTCCTGCGGAAGAAAAAATCCTCTGCCGTTCCTTTATAGTCTCAGTTCTGAAAATTTCGCCGTGCTTTCTAAGGGAAAGGGGTGATTCACAAGAGGGTGGAAACCGCAGGTGTCTACCCTCTTGTGCGCCCGCGCGGCGTCAGCGCACGTTCCCGCGCTCCGCAGAGCGCAACTCCTCGCTGAATCTCAGCGAAAAAACTCTCCGCCCGTCAGGGACGAACCCGCCTGCGGCAGTTCGCGTGCCCCGCTCAGCCGGTGCTGAAAAAGACTGCCGCCCGGAAAGGGCGAACACGCCTGCGGCAGTTCGCGTCCCCCGCTCAGCCGGTGCAGAAAACAAAAAGCAGCACCCTTTTCAGAGTGCTGCTCAGAATTACGAATGCTTACGCGTTTTTGATAAACGCCTCGAGGCGGTCGAGGCCCTTGTCGATCTCGGTGAGCGAGGTCGCATAGCTCCAGCGGACGAAGCCCGGCGCGGCAAATGCGGTGCACGGAACGGTCGCAACCAGACCCTTCTCGAGGAACAGCTGCGCGAAGTCCTCGGCGCTCTCGATGACCTTGCCGTACATGGTCTTGCCGAGGAAGCCCTTCATGTTCATCATAACATAGAACGCGCCCTCCGGCTTGATGCAGGAAACGCCCTCGATCTGGTTCATGCGCTCTACCAGATGGTCGCGGCGCTGCTCGAACGCCTGCTTCATCACCTGCATATCCTCCTGCGGGCCGGTCAGCGCAGTGATGGCCGCGTGCTGAGAGATGGTGCTCGGTGCGGAGGTGGAGTGGCTGAGGTAGTTCGCCATGACCTTGGCCAGTGCGGGGTTGGAGGCCGAATAGCCGATACGCCAGCCGGTCATTGCATAGCTCTTGGACACGCCGTTGACCAGAATGGTGCGCTCCTTCACGTCCTCGCCCAGAGAAGCGAACGATACGAACTCATTGTTATCATATACAAGGTTGCAGTAAATCTCATCCGCGATAACGTAGATGTTATGACGGCAGCAAACCTCAGCGATCGCCTCCAGCTCGGCCTTGGTGTATACCATGCCGGTCGGGTTGGACGGAGAGTTCAGCATGAACACCTTGGTCTTGTCGGTGATGGCTGCGTCCAGCTGCTCTGCGGTGATCTTGAAGTCCGCCTCCTCGGTTGCGGCTACGATGACCGGGATTGCACCTGCCTGCTTTACCATCTCGGAGTAGCTTACCCAGTACGGAGCCGCGATAACAACCTCATCGCCCGGGTTGCACAGCGTCATCAGCGCGATATAGACCGAGTGCTTTGCACCCGAAGCCACAACGATCTGCGTCGGCTCGTAGTCCAGACCGCAGTCCTCCTTCAGACGGTAGCAGGCTGCCTTGCGCAGGTCCATCAGACCGGCTGCCGGCGTGTACTTGGTCTGGTTGTTCTCAATGGCCTCGATACCGGCCTGCTTGATGTGCTCCGGCGTCGGAAAATCCGGCTCACCGGCACCAAAGCCGACAACGTCCTTGCCCTCTGCCTTCATCTGCTTGAACAGCGAATCAATGGCCAGCGTCGTGGACGCCTGCACACCTGCTGCAATCTTGGAAATCGGCTTCAATGCCATGCTCAGCACTCCCTTATATCTCTCATCAGTTATCATGTGTTTTTATTATATGCCTGCGAACTTATTTTTGCAAGTCCTGACTTAATAAATTGCAAAATCGACACAATAAAAAAACCCGCCGATATTGGCGGGTCAGGTGTGGAATTTTCACAAAACACGGTCGCGCGAGAAGATAATCAGAGCCGTTCCCCGTTCAATCGTGACGGCAAAGCGGCTGTTCGGTTTTGCCTCGTTCGAGGTGGAGATCATGCCGACACGGGTAACCGTGCCGTTCGTTAATTCATATTTTGCATTCTCGATGGTCACGCCCTCGAGCACCGCGTCCATCGGCACGACCGAGAAGTAGGTAAACGTCTCCGGCATGATGAATTCCTGCCGTCCGCCCTGATGCAGCTCAACGCGGTTGTACGGATCGAGGATGGTCAGGTGGCCGCCGAGCGTTTTTGCTTCCTCAAGCAGCGAGAGATTTGCCAGCATATGGTCGATGCGCCCGCCGGTCGCACACACGAGCGTTGCCTCGCGGCAGCCGCGGCGGAACACCTCCCGCAGACAGCTCTGCGAATCCGTGTCGTCCTTCTCAGGTCTCAGCAGGATCACATCGTCGCCCTCTACCTCGGTCATGGAATCCCGGTCGGAAATCATGAAATCCGGATGCAGACCGAGCGCCCGCGCATGCCGCAGGCCGCCGTCCGCACACGCAACAAGCGCGGACGGATGCTCGCGCAGAAACGCGCGGATGTAACCGTAATCGGTTTCCGGTGCAGCCGCAAAAATCAGCGCGTGCCGCCCTTGGTAAGTTCCCATTCCTTCAGATCCTTTACACTTTCATACAGCTTTACATAGCTTTCATGACGGGTTTTCGCAATTTCGCCGTTTTCCACCGCCGCAAGGATGGCGCAGCCCTTCTCCTTGACATGCGCGCAGCCGGTGAATTTACACTGCCCGATGTACGGCTCGAACTCCGGAAACGCATACTGCAGATCCTCGGCAAGAACCAAATCCATCTGCTCAGTCTCAAACGAGGAGAAGCCGGGCGTGTCCGCGATGTAGCCGCCGCCTTCGATCGGGTGCAGCTCCACATGACGGGTGGTGTGCTTGCCGCGGCCGATCTTGTCCGAAATCGCACCGACCTCAGCGCCGAACGAGCTGTCCAGACGGTTGAGCACGCTCGACTTGCCGACACCCGAGTTGCCCGCAAACGCGCTCACCCTGCCGCGGATGCGTTCGCGCAGTGCGTCAATGCCCTCGCCGGTGTGCGCGCTCACGCGCAGCACCCTCGATGCCGCTTTTGCGGTAGGTTTCATACAGCTCGTCACCCGGATTCGCGTCCGTCTTGTTGATGACGACCAGTGCGTCCATGTTCTTGTGCACCGCGATCGCCGTTACCTTGTCGATCAGGAACGGGTCGGTCACCGGCGGTGCCGCGCTCGCCACGGCAACGACCAGATCCAGATTCGCCACAGCCGGCCGGATCAGGCTGTTCTTGCGCGGCGCGATCGTCTGCAGATAGCCGGTGCCGTCCTCCGGCTGGATTTCCAGCGTTACCCGGTCCCCGACGATAGGCTTGCCCACGGTCTTGCGGAACCGTCCGCGTGCTTTGCATTCAATGAGACCCTCGGCGGTATCCACATAGTAGAAACCGCCGATGCCCTTCAGAATGATCCCTTCGATCAAACTTAATTCCTCCGTTTTTTAACTGAATGTGTACGTCTGCGAGGTAGTCGAACCGTCCACGCTGACCGTAACATCATGGTCGCCCACCGAGCCGCTCACCGAGATGGACGTGCTGCCGCCGCTCGTGCTGCAGGTGTCGTCATACTGGATCACGCCGTCCACATAGATGATAACGTGCGCGGTATCCGTGTTGTCCGGCAGCGAAACCGGAATGGTCGCACTGCCGAGGCTCGGCGTATCGTCGTAGTCGCCAACGCCGTTGTCCTGACCGCCGGAATTGCCGCCGCTGTTATTATCCGGCGAGTTATTGTTCGATGTGCTCTTGCCCTTGGAGATCTGGATGTTGACGACAGTGCCCTTTGCGACCTCCGCGCCCGCATCCTGCGACTGCCATACGACCGAACCGGCCTCAGCGGTGCTCTCGACCTCGTTCACCGAGCCGATGGACAGACCCTTTTCCGTCAGGGCCTTTTCCGCCCCGTCCTTTGTCATGCCGAGCAGACCGGGCACGGAGACGTTTTCGTTATCGTCCTTCTGCTTGCCCTTGCTGATATAGACGGTCAGCGTCGCGCCCTTTTCCAGCTCGGCGCCCGCCTCCGGGTCGGTGCGGATGACCTTGCCTTCCTCCACGTCGTCGCTGTATTCCTCAACGACCTCGCACTTGATGTCGTGCGATGCCAGCGCCGCCTGCACATAATCGAGCGTCTTGCCGGTAAAGTCGATCACCTTGTAGGTATCCTTGACGTTTTCGCCGCCCGAGGATACCGTTACCGTGATGATCGTACCCTTGGTTGCCTTTTTCTTACCGTCGCCGTTCGGGTCCTGCTCGAGTATCTCACCGACCGGACGGTCGGATTCCTGCCGTTCGGTCGCTTCCTTTACCGTGAAGTTGTCGGTTATATCCGGGTCGGCCATCACTTCATCGATATTGCGTCCGATGAGGTCGGGCACGATAATCTTCTCCGACTTGTCGCTGCTGCCGGTGATCATCAGAATGCCGACCAGCAGCAGACTGATCACCGCAATCACGCCGACCGCCATGCCGACCGCCATCCCGGGCCGCTCGGCCAGCTTTTCAAAAAAGCCGTCCGGCTCATCCTGCTCCTTTTTGCGGAAACCGGTGCGGGTGCGGGTCCGGGTCTGCGTGCGCGTGCGGGTGCGCGGCGCAGCTGCGCCCTCAACGGAAGCGGCTTCATGCTCTGCCGCACTGCGGCGCGCCGCACGCTGAATGTCCGCGCCGATGATCTGCGTCTCGCCCGAGTTGTCCTCGCTTGCCACATAGTGGAAGCGTGCATTCGGGTCCGAGCGGAGCACCTCCATGTCCTCGTACATCTTTTCCGCGGATTCATACCGGCGGCTGATGTGCGCACTCATGGCGTGCATGACAATATCGTCCATGCCCTTGGGGATGCCCGGTACAAACGCACTCGGGATGATCGGCACCTCATTGATGTGCTGCATGACGATCTGGAGCGCGGTTTCGCCCTCGAACGGCAGCTTGCCGGTCAGCATTTCGTACATCATCACGCCGAGCGAGTACAGATCGGTGCGGTAGTCGATCTTGCTGCCCTTGGCCTGCTCCGGCGAGATATAGTGCACCGAGCCGATGGCCTCCTGCACCACGCGGGTCTCCTGCGCGGCAGCGAACGAGGCAATGCCGAAATCGGTCAGCTTTGCCGTACCGTCCCGCAGGATGATAACGTTCTGCGGCTTAACGTCCTGATGGATGATGCCGCGCGAGTGTGCGTGCATGAGCGCGCGGGCAACCTGCTCAGCGAAGAAAATGGTCTCCTCCCACGACAGATGGCCCTTGCGCTGCAGATACTGTTTGAGGGTGATGCCCTCGATCAGCTCCATAACGATATAATCCGTGCCGTCCTCGCTGCCGACGTCGAACACGGAAACAATATTGTGGTGGCTCAGCTTGGCAACGGCGCGCGACTCAATGGAGAACCGCTTGCGGATATCCGGGTCCTCCGCGAACTCTTTTTTGAGCACCTTGAGTGCCACATCGCGCCCGAGAATGGTATCCCGCGCCCGATAAACGACCGCCATGCCGCCGACGCCGACGATTTCCTCAATCTGATAGCGTCCGCCGAGCATACTGCCGATATATTTATCCATAGTCCGTCACGCTCCCTGCTTTTTACCGAGGGTGAACAGCGCAACGGTGATGTTGTCGCGGCCGCCGCCGTCAAGCGCCAGCTGCAGCAGCGCGTCACCGGCCAGCTCGAGCGTCGGCGCGTTTGCCAGCACCTCCGCGATCCGGCTGTCCTCCGCCATGCCGGTCAGACCGTCCGAGCAGAGCAGCAGCATGTCCTTTTCGGTCAGGCGCACCTCAAACAGGTCGCCTTCGACACACGGCTCCACGCCTACCGCACGGGTGATGAGGTTTTTCTGCGGATGGGTGCGCGCATCCGCCTCGGTGATCTTGCCGCGGCGGCGCATTTCCTCCACATAGGAGTGGTCCTCGCTGATCTGGTGCATGGCTTCGCCGTCAAAGCGGTACGCGCGGCTGTCGCCCACGTTGATGACGGTCGCGCAGTCGCCCTGAATGAGCGCGGCAACCAGGGTCGTGCCCATGCCGCGGAACTCCGGCTGCCTGCCCGCCAGAGAGAAAACCGTCTCGTTCGCCTGCTTGAGCGCCTGCGTCAGCAGGTTCTGCCGTGCCGTTTCGTCCAGCGTGCCGCTTAAAGCATCACCCGCGGACTCGATAAAGCTCTGCGCGGCAAAGCGGCTGGCTACGTTGCCCGCATTTGCACCGCCCATGCCGTCGCACACGACGAGGAGCGCGGTCCGGTTGTCCTCCCGCGCTTCGATCTGAAAAATATCCTGATTGGTCGGGCGCACCCGTCCCTTATCGGTCAAGCCGAAATATTCCATTTCACAACCTCCTTCGATTGTGTTTATATGTGAGAATATTCAAGTTAATCACGAGAACTGCTCTTTCCGTCCTCCTTCAGCTGCCGCTGACGGAGCTGACCGCAGGCCGCATCAATATCCGGACCCAGCTTGCGCCGCACGGTCGCGGTAACGCCGCGCTTCTCGAGCGCCTGCTGGAACCTGCGGACGGTTTCCGGCCTGGACGGCTTCAGCGGACTTTCCGCCACCTCATTCAGCGGAATGAGGTTGACGTGCGCCGGTCTTCCTTTCAGCAGCTTCGCCAGAAGGTCGGCCTGCCACGGGCGGTCGGTCTTGTCGCGCGCCATCATGTACTCGTAGGAAATGCGCCGTCCGGTGGTGTCGAAATAGTACCGGCACGCCTTCATCAGGCGCTCGACCGGATACGCGTCGTTCACCGGCATGATGGACGAGCGTGTTTCGTCATCCGGCGCGTGCAGCGACACAGACAGCGTGATCTGCAGCTTTTCCCGTGCTAACATCTCTATTCTATCAGCAATTCCGCTGGTTGACAAGGAGATATGGCGCTGTCCGATGTTGATTCCCTCCGGGCAGCTCACCAGATGCAGGAACTTGAGCACGTTGTCGTAGTTATCGAGCGGCTCGCCGGTGCCCATCAGCACAATGTTGGAGACCTTTTCGCCGCTGTCCTTCTGCATGAACAGGATTTCGTCCAGAATCTCGCCTGCGGACAGACTGCGCGTGCGTCCGTTGAGTCCCGACGCGCAGAACTTGCAGCCCATCCGGCAGCCGACCTGCGTCGAAACGCAGACGGACACGCCGTGCTCGTAGTGCATCAGTACGGACTCCACGCAGTTGCCGTCCCGCAGACGCCATAGGTATTTCACCGTGCCGTCAACACGGCTCACCTGCTTGCGGGCGACTTCCGGTACGGTCAGCAGGAAATTTTCCGCTAAACGCGCCCGTAAGTCCTTGGATAAGTTGGACATCTCTTCAAAGGACTCCACACCCTCGTGAAGCCATTTGAAGATCTGTCCCGCACGGAACGGCTTTTCGCCCATCTCTTTTAACGTGCTTTTCAGTTCATCTATTGATAATGATTTAATTTCAGTCATTATTTTCACCTTTGAATTGAGAATGGAGAATGGAGAATTGAGAATTGCGGTATCGCGCTGTGCGCGATGATTGAATAACGGCGCATTGCGCCGCACATTCATTTTCCATTTTCCATTCTCAATTTTCCATTATTAAACCTTCCGGTGCATTTTCGCAATAAAGAATCCATCCGTATTGTGAACGGGCGGCAGCAGCGTCACCATACCGTCTGCCCTCTCTCCGCAGACCGGATGCGTCCACGAAACCGCTTCAAACTCCGGGTTTTCGGTGAGAAACGCGCGGACAACGTCCTCGTTTTCCCGCTGCAGGATGGTACAGGTCGAGTAGACGAGCGTGCCGCCCTTCTTTACATACTGTGCACAGTTTGCAAGGATTCTCGCCTGAATCTCCGGCAAAGTCCGGATTTCGTCCGGATTCTTGAACCGGATTTCGGGTTTCTTGCGGATAATGCCCAGTCCCGAGCAGGGCACGTCGCACAGCACAACGTCCGCGCTGTCCTTCCATTCCTCGCGGCAGACCGATGCGTCCTGCAGCTCGGTGCGGATATTCGGCAGTCCGAGGCGGGCTGCGCCGTCGCGGATGCGTTTCAGCTTGTGCTCGTAAATGTCGCACGAGGTGACGCTGCCTTTCCCCTGCATTTTTTCAGCCATGGCAAAGCTCTTGCCGCCGGGCGCCGCACAGCAGTCGAGCACGGTGCTGCCCGGTTTCGGGTCAGCGACCGCCGCCGCGAGTGCGCTTGCCGCATCCTGCACGGTCACGCGGCCCTCGATAAACGCCGGAAGCGCGGCTGCGTCTCCGCCGCTGCACAGCAGGATTTCCGGGAATGCCTCGTGCGGCTGCACGGTCAGTCTGGCGGCCTCCAGCTCTGCTTGAGCCTCGGCAGGCGTGCATTTCATCGTGTTCACGCGCACCGAAATCGGCGCGTCCGCGTTATCCGCCTGACAGATTTTCTGTGTCAGCTTCTGGCCGTACTGCTCGGAAAGCAGGCGCACGAGCCACTCCGGATGGCTGTACTGCAGCGCGTAGTAGCTTTCCTTATCCGGGCAGTTCAGGCGCGGCAAAGAACCGCTTTGGGCCGCATTTGCGGCATTTCTCAGCACCGCATTGGCAAAGGCGACCGTGCGGTCATTTGCATGGCAATAGTGCTTAACCAGCGCGACCGTCTCGGCAACCGCCGCATGCGCCGGTATCTTATCCATCAGGATCAGCTGATACAGACCCATCCGCAGGCACGCCAGCACGCGCGGCGCAATCTTTTTCAGCCGCACGCTTGAGAAGTGCCGCAGGTACCAGTCCAGTAAAATTTGGTTCTGCACCGTGCCGTAGGTCAGCCGCGAGGCCAGCGCCGCGTCGCGGCTGTCCAGTCCCGCGCGGGATAAATAGTGGTGCAGCGCACCGTCCGACCAAGCAGCCTCCTCTGCCATGGAAAACAGCGAGAATGCCGCCACCTCACGCGGTGTTTTGGGGCGTTTATCTATCATTGCGGTCTCTTCCTCCAAAAATCAGCACCAGACGCAGCAGCTGTGCCAGCGAGGTCGCCAGCGCGGCAACATAGGTCAACGCCGCCGCCGTGAGCGTCTTTTTCGCCATCGGGTACTCGTCTGCGGTCAGCAGGCCGTTCTGCTGAATGGTCTGCAAAGCGCGGCGGGACGCGTCCAGCTCCACCGGCAGGGTCACCAGCTGGAACAGCGTGGACAGACCGAACGCCGCAATGCCGATCGTGACGAGCGTGCTCGTGTTCAGGATCAGACCGAGGATCAGCAGCGGCATCGCCGCCATCGAGCCGAACTGCGTCAGCGGGATGATCGCCGCGCGCAGCTTGATCGGTGCATAGCCAATAGCGTACTGCACCGCATGCCCTGCCTCGTGCGCGGCAACGCCGATGGACGCCACCGACGTGGACGAGTACACTGCACTCGACAGCCGAATGACATTGCTTCTCGGGTCAAAATGGTCGGTCAGCTTGCCGGAAACGTACTCAATGCGCACGCCGGACACGCCGTTGTACCGCAGCACCGCCTCCGCCGCCTGTGCGCCGGTCAGTCCCCGCAGATTTTGCACCCGCGAGTAGCGGTTAAACGTGCTGTTTACCTTGTTCTGCGCCCAGAATGCAAATAAAACGCACGGCAGAACCAGTACGATGTAGTACATGTCAATGCCGTAGTAGTAACCATGATAAGGCATAAGAAAACCTCCATACCGGAGCGGAGAATCGGAGATCGGAGCTTACGTCCTCTCCGTTCTTCACTCCTCACGCTTTTTCATTCGTCTCCCAGCTTAGTGCCGACTTCGATTGCGTGGCCTCTGAGAAAATCGTTGGCCTTCATTCTCTTACCGCCGACCAGCTGAATCTCGGTCAGCCTCAGCGCGCCCTCTCCGCACGCCACGGTCAGGCCCTTTTTCGGGTCAGCTTCGAGCACCGTGCCCGGCTCGCCATTGCCGGCTGCCTTTTCGGCGGCAAACACCTTCAGTCTTTCACCGGAAAGCGTAGTCAGCGCGATCGGCCACGGATTCAGGCCGCGAATCAGGCAGTCGATTTCATGTGCGGACCTGCTCCAGTCGATCACCGCCATCTGCTTATCCAGCATATGGGCGTAGCAGCTCTGCGCATCGTCCTGCGGGCGCGGCGTGATCTCATCTAATTTGACGAGCGTTTGGGTCAAAAGTTCCGCACCGGACTGCGCCAGACGGTCAAAAAGTTCGCCTGCGGTCTCCTTCTCACCGACCTTGGTCTCATAGGTGAGCAGCATATCGCCGGTGTCCAGACCTTCCGCCATCTGCATGGTGGTAACGCCTGCCATTTCATCGCCCGCGATAACCGCCCACTGAATCGGAGCGGCACCGCGCCAGCGCGGCAGCAGCGAACCATGCACGTTGATGCAGCCGTGCGGCGGGATATCGAGAACCGCCTTCGGCAGCAGCTTGCCGTACGCGACAACAATAATGACTTCCGGTGCAAGCTCGCGCAGACGCGCCTGCTCGTCCTCATTTTTGAGGGTATTCGGCTGGAAAACCGGAATATCATGCTCGAGTGCGAGCGTTTTCACCGGCGGTGCAGTGAGAATCTGCTTGCGGCCCTGCGGCTTATCCGGCTGCGTGTACACCGCGCAGACATCATGTCCGGCGTCGATAAGCGCCTGCAGGCTCGGCACGGCGAAATCTGGCGTGCCCATGAATACGATACGCATTATTCCTCGTCACCACCCTGCATTGCCTCCGGGTCGATATACTCCTCGACCTTCTCGGTGAACAGATGGCCGTCCAGATGCTCGGTCTCGTGGCAGAAGCACTGCGCTACAATGCCCTCGCCTTCGCGCTCGAACCAGTTGCCATTGCGATCCTGTGCGCGAATCTTCGCCCAGGTCGGACGGGTCACATAGCCGTAAACGCCCGGCACGGACAGGCAGCCCTCAACAACGCGCTCGGAGCCTTTCTGCTCGATGACTTCCGGGTTTACCAGCTCGACCATCTCCTCCGGCTCCTTGTTCACATCCAGCAGCACGACAACGCGGCGCAGAATACCGACCTGCGGTGCCGCCAGACCAACGCCGCCGGAGTTCTCGAGCGTCTCACGCATATCGTCGATCAGCGTGTGCAGACGGTCGTCAAACTTCTCTACCTTGCGGCTGTGCTTGAGCAGCTGCTCGTCGCCCTCGGTCAAAATCTTTCTCAGTGCCATTGTTTTATTCCTCCACTTGATTCAGCTTATCCATGTATTTTTGTAAACATTCCTGTATATTTTTCTCATTGAGTGCCGGAAACGGCGTCACCGGCTGCGGTTTTCCGCTGCCGATATGTTTTTCCAGCCATGCCACATCGTGCCAGCCGTCAAACTTCCAGCCGGAGTCGTGCCACACGCCTGCGTCCGCAAAACCCAGTCTGCGCTGCATGCGAATGCTTTTTTCGTTCGGCAGGGTCACGCAGCTGTACAGGTGGCGCAGCCCCTGCAGCTCGAGCAGGTCGATCAGGCACGCCAGCACGGTCGTGCCCACACCATGTCCGTGGGTGCCCTGTGCCAGATAGATGGACAGCTCCGCATCCCAGTCGTACGCCGCGCGCTCACGAATGCGGTGCGCGTAGGCGTAACCCATGATAACGCCGTCACACTCGCAGACGAGATACGGAAACGCAGCCGCCGTTTCGCGGATACGGTCCGCAAACGCCTCAGCCGTCGGCACCTCATATTCAAACGTGATGGTTGTATTCGTTATGTAAGGCTCGTAAATCTTCAAAAGCGATTCTGCATCGTTTTCTGTTGCCTTGCGAATGACAAATTTGCTCATTGAATTAACCTTCTTTGCCGGGGTCTCAATCACTGCTACATTTCATTATTGGAATCCGCGAACACGGTAACGCCCCGGTTTTTACCGTCCTGCATAAACTCCCGCAGCACGCCCGAGATGAGCCTGCGCCATCTTGCACAGTCCTTCGCACGGATGGTGAGGTGGTAGCGATACCGTCCCATCACCTTGACCATCTGCGCCGCAGCGGGGCCGAGCACGGGTGCTTTCACATCGACAAACTGCCCTTCCATCAGGCTCTGCAGGCGTGTTTTGAGCGCGAGCAGACTGCTGAGCACCTGCTGCTCCAGTTCACCGACGGCGGTGATCATGGTGATGTCGCACACGGGCGGGCACCGAAGCGCTTCGCGCGTCTGCATTTCGCTCTCGTAGAACGCCTCGTAGTCCTGCCGCGCGGCGGTCAGGATGACCGGATGCAGCGGGCTGTACGTCTGGATCACGGCGCGTCCGGTGTCAAATCGCCGTCCGGCGCGGCCGACCACCTGCGTGATGAGCGAAAACGTGCGCTCATGTGCGCGGTAGTCCTGCGCGTACAGGCTCTGGTCCGCGTCCAGCACGCCGACCAGCGTGACGTTCTCGAAATCCAGTCCCTTGGTCACCATCTGGGTGCCGATAAGGATATCGGCTTCGCCTTTGCCGAATTTATTCAGCAGGCGTTCGTGTGCGCCCTTGGCGGTCATGGTGTCCGCGTCCATGCGGAGCACCCGCGCGGACGAGAACCGCTCGTGCAGCTCCTCCTCCAGCTTCTGCGTGCCGGGCGTTTCGGTGAACAGGCTCGTGCTGCCGCACTGCGGGCACTTACCGGTTATCTTGATGGATGCGCCGCAGTAGTGGCACATCGCGCGGCCGGACACCGAATGGTAGGTCATAGTGGTCGAGCAGGACGGGCACTCGGGCACCCAGCCGCACACGCCGCAGCCGATCACGCGGCTGTTTCCGCGCCGGTTGAGGAACAGGATGGCCTGCTTTCCCTTTTCGAGCGTGCTGATCAGTTCGCGTTCCAAATCCGGGCCGATGATGCCGCTCCGTCCCTCGCGGGCCAGACCTCGCATGTCCGAAATGATGACCTCGGGCAGTCCGGCACCGAGAAACCGCTCGGCGAGCGTGAAAACCGGATATTTTCCCTGTTTTGCGCCGTAATACGTCTCGACCGACGGCGTTGCCGAGCCGAGCACGAGCAGCGCGTTCGTCTGCGCCGCGCGGTACTTTGCCACATCCCGCGCATGGTAGCGCGGCGACTGCTCCGAGCGGTACGCCGCGTCCTGCTCCTCGTCGATGATGATAACGCCGAGGTTTTTCGCGGGCGCGAACACCGCCGAGCGTGTGCCGATGACCACCCTTGCTCTGCCGGTTTTTATCTTCTTGAAGCTGTCGTACCGCTCACCGGCGGACAGCGCCGAGTGCAGAACCGCGACTTCTTCGCCAAATCGAGCCGCAAACTGCCGCAGAAGCTGCGGTGTCAGTCCAATTTCGGGCACGAGCACAATGGCGCTCTTTCCCTGCTCGAGCGCGTGCGCGATCAGCTGCAGGTATACCTGCGTCTTGCCGCTGCCGGTCACGCCGAACAGCAGCGCCGCACGAGGCGCGTTTTCGTCCATCAGCGCCGCCATGCCGTCATACGCCTGCTGCTGCGCCGCCGAAAGCACCGGAGCCGCGGCGCGCGGCACCTCGGAAAAGTCCGGTGCGCGCAGCACTTCCTCGTATTCCGCGCGGAGGATGCCCTTTTTCGTCATGTCGCGCAGCGCGGCGTCGCTCACGCCGGTCATGTAGACGATTTCCTTCTGGCTCATCGCACCGCCGTCCGACAGCAGCGACACCACGTCCATCCGCGCCGGACTGCGGCGGCTGATGTGCGACATGGCTTCACTTGCTTCCATAGCCAAACGGAGCATTTTCTCGGTCTTATCACCGGTTTTCTGCGCCGTATTGCTGTGGTAGATGAGGATTCCCTCGCCTGCCAGCGCGTCCAGCGTCTGTCCCGCGCCTTTGCCGAGCCGATCGCGTATCTCGCTCACCGCGAGCGTCTGTCCCGGCTGCTCAAACAGCGCCAGCACCTGACCGTCTTCGCCGTCCCGCTCCCGCAGAGCCGTCAAATCCGCGTCCGGCGCGAGCGTGTACGTCTCGTTCCGCTTGAACCACAATCCGGCGGGCAGCATGGCGTGTACGCAGTCGAAGTAGGTGCAGTACAATCTCTCCCGCATCCACGCCGCAAGTCTCAGCTGCTCGGCGGTCAGAATCGGCGTTTCGTCCAGCACCTCCACGATGGGCTTGAGTTTGAACTCGCCCGCATCCTCGCGGAAGGCGAGCACCACCGCTTCCGCCCGTTTATTGCCAAAGCCGAACGGCACGAGAACACGGGTGCCGATCTGCACCTGTTCCCGCAGCTCGTCCGGCACACGGTAAGAATATAGCTTGTCGATGGCATAGGTTGCCGCATCCACGGCGGCCGCACAGATTTTTTCCGCCATAGAATCACAACCTTTCGCTTCTTCTTTTATCGTCGCTTGCAGTTTATCGTAGGGCGCGACAAGGTGAATTGCGGCAACGCCGCAAGAGAAGGTGCCCTGGGGTACGACTCGGCGCGCCGCTGTCAATCGGTGCATACCGTTCCATACGGCGTGCCGGGGTCGTCACGCCCTACGGCATTGTTTTCATCGGTTACGGATAAACGGAAACCATGACGTTAATTTTCCATTCTCCATTTTCAATTCTCAATTACTCATCGAGAGCAGCCGGTCAAGAATCAGGTCAGCAAGTGCTTCCTTGCTCATCATTGGCGGAGTCTCTCTGTGTCCGTCCTTGAACAGCAAGGTAGCCACATTGGTATCCGTGCCGAAGCCCGCGCCCTTATCGCGCAGCGAATTCGCTACAAGCATATCGCAGTTCTTGCGGTGCAGCTTGCTCTCGGCGTTATCGAGAAGGTTCTGCGTCTCCATCGCAAAGCCGCACAGCAGCTGTCCCGGCTTTTTGTCCTTGCCGAGCGCGGCGAGGATATCCGGATTGCGGGTCAGCTCGATATTCATCTCGCCGTCACCCTTTTTGAGCTTTTCATCCGCAGTCTGCGCCGGACGGTAATCACCGACGGCGGCAGCCTTAATGATGAAATCCTGCTCGGGTGCGCGGCTCGTCACCGCGTCGTACATATCCCGCGCGGAAACAATATCCACGCGCGTGACACCGTGCGGCGTATCGAGCGCGGTCGGGCCGGAAACGAGCGTTGCGTCCGCACCGCGCATGGCTGCGCGGGCCGCGATCGCGTAACCCATTTTGCCGGTGGAGTGGTTGGACAGGAACCGAACCGGGTCCATGGCCTCCTGTGTCGGGCCGGCGGTAACAAGAACGTGCCTGCCTGCCAGATCCTGCTCGGTCAGCGCCTTTTCAATGCCCCAGAGGAGCGTAGGCGTGTCCGGCAGCTTGCCGCGTCCGCTGTCGCCGCAGGCAAGGTGGCCTGCGTCCGGCTCGATGATGTGGAAGCCGCGCTTTCTCAGTGCAGCAAGGTTCTCCTGCGTCACCGGATTGTCATACATGCCGGTGTTCATCGCGGGAGCGACAACGACCGGCGCCTTGGTGGCAAGCAGCGTGGTCGTCACCATGTCGTCCGCGATGCCGTGCGCCGCCTTGGCGATGACGTTGGCGGTCGCCGGTGCGATAACGAACACGTCAGCCGCCTTCGCGAGCGAAATGTGCTCCACCTCCCACGGAAAGCTGCGGTCGAACGTATCCACGACCGCGCGGTTGCCGGACAGTGTTTCAAACGTCATCGGCGCGATAAACTGGGTCGCAGACTCGGTCATCAGCACATGGACAGTCGCGCCGTTCTGGTGCAGCTTGCTGGTGAGATCGGCAGCTTTATAGGCCGCAATGCCGCCCGTCACGCACAGAACGACCGTTTTCCCTGCAAAACGCATGGCTTAGAGGTCCTCCTCCGGAATGTCACCGTCGCTCAGAGAGCCGTCGTCAAACTCGTTCAGGCGGCGCACCTCGTCCGCATTCTCATCCTTGTCCTCGTCAGCCTCGGAGTCGGTGTGCTCCTCGTCCTCATCCAGATCAAGGGTGTCGTCCACGTCAACCATAGCGGCTGCAATGGCATTGTTCTGCGGAATGGCAGTCTCCACACGCGGACCCGGACGGTAAACGATCTTGCCGGCTGCGATCTCATCGAGCGCCAGCTTAACAGCCTTGTCCGGCAGCGGCTCGCCCTTTTCCTCTGCCTCATCGGCAATATCGCGGGCGCGCTGTGCTGCCAGGTTTACCAGCAGATAGCGGTTGCCTACTCGTTTCATCAGTTCCTGCATAGAAGGGTTCAGCATAGTAATCAGTTCTCCTTATTTACCAGATATAGTTTTATTTTATGAAAGTTTCTGTTTATATATATCGCTTATCGACGCTTGGCGAGAATGCCGTGCAATTCTTCAACCGCACGCTCCACCGTGTCGTTTACGACGACGTAATCGAATTTATCCTGCTGGGCAAGCTCGCCCTTCGCCGTTTCCAGACGCTTCTGCACCTTGGCTTCGTCCTCGGTGCCGCGTCCGCGCAGACGGTTCGCGAGTTCCTCGAACGACGGCGGCGCAATGAACACCATCACGGCATCCGGACGCTTTTCATGCACCTGCATCGCGCCCTGCACCTCGATCTCGAGGATAACATCATAGCCGGCCTCCAGCTTTTCGTTCACCGGAGCCTCCAGCGTGCCGTAGTAGTTATCAACGTACTTCGCGTGCTCGAGGAACGCATTGGCGGCGATCTTCGCCTCAAAGTCCTCTTTCGTGAGGAAATAATACTGTACGCCGTCCTTTTCGCCCGGACGCGGCGCACGGGTCGTCGCAGAGATCGAGAAGAACAGCTTCTCGTCCTCGCTCAGCAGCCTGGACAGCACTGTGCCCTTGCCTGCACCGGACGGTCCGGTGAATACATACAACGTTCCCTTACGCATCTTCTGGTTCTCCTTCCTCGGTCTCGCCCGCAAAACGAGCCGCAACGGTCTCCGGCTGCAGAGCACTGAGCACCACATGGTCGCTGTCCATGATGAGCACGGCGCGGGTGCGTCTGCCGTAGGTGCCGTCCACGACCATACCGCGGTCGCGGGCCTCCTGCACGGTGCGCTTGACCGGTGCGGATTCCGGGCTGACAATGGCGATCAGCCGCGACGAAGCGACCATATTGCCAAATCCGATATTGATGAGCTTCATCGCTGACCTCACTCCTTGATATACTGTAAATTACTCGATATTCTGAATCTGTTCGCGGATTTTTTCAATTTCGCTCTTGATATTGACCACGATCTGCGCCATGGACACATCGTTTGCCTTGGAGCCGATGGTATTGGTCTCGCGGTTCATTTCCTGCACAAGGAAATCCAGCTTGCGGCCGACCGGCTTGACCTCATTCAGCATGCCGTCCAGCTGCTGCAGATGGCTGCGCAGACGCACGGTCTCCTCGTCCACGGCGGTCTTGTCCGCGTAGATGGCCGCCTCGGTGACGATGCGGGTCTCGTCGATGGACGTATCCGCCAGCACCTCCTTCATGCGGGCGAGCAGCTTCTCGCGGTACTCGCGCACGCGCTCCGGCGAGCGGACCTCCACCTCACCGACCATGCGCTCGATCTCGGACGCACGGTTTCGCACATCCTCAGCCAGCTTTGCACCCTCGCGGGTACGCATTTCGTCGAAATTGTCGCAGGCTTCGTCAAAGACGGACAGCACATCGCGGGTCATCTCGTCCGCGTCCTGCTCGATGCGTTCGGAGCCTAAAACGTCGGGCATTTTGGCCAGACTCGTCACGGTCACGTCATCCCGCAGGCCGTATTTGTCCGCGATCTCATGCAGGGCGTCCAGATAACGCTCGGCCAGCGCATGATTGACCGTAACGGCCACATCGCCGCCCTCCTGCACCTCGACGCCCACAAACACCTCAACCTTGCCGCGCGAGATGCGCGACGCGGCTGCTTTTTTTACTGCTTCATCCAGAAAGCCGTACTGACGCGGCGCCTTGACCGTGCAGTCCAGATAGCGGTGATTGACCGCGCGCAGCTCGACCGT
>ERZ773162.947-NODE-947-length-27054-cov-7.989851_pt1 | contig 27054 bp, 18 predicted proteins | sample MGYA00511113_ERZ773162 | MGnify/ENA primary metagenome ERZ773162 (study PRJEB29015, sample SAMEA2737807) | human gut metagenome | biome: human gut; feature: human-associated habitat; material: faeces | place: China | collected 2012 ... | reverse complement strand
AGTCCTCGCTCGGCGGAAATGCCCACTGGGCATTTCCGTTCGCTGCGGAACTCGCCTGGTGAGCACCACCCGAAATCCCTCTGCGCATTCCCATGGTGGAGAGTGGAATAGAACCGGCTAGAAATCTTGTTGTCAAATGAGACAGGCGATTAAGAGGAAGAAACCAGTATGAAAGTATCTTTGAAGTGGCTTTCTGAGTTTACGGCGGTGCCGGAGGATTTGAAGGCGTTCTGCGACAGGCTCGATCTGACGGGCACGGGCGTGGAAGGCGTGGAGAAGACCGGCGAGGCCTTCGAGGGCGTTGTGGTGGGGCACGTGCTCACCTGCGAGCCGCATCCCGATTCCGACCACATGCACGTGGTGACGGTGGATGTGGGCGCCGAGGAACCCGTGCAGATCGTCTGCGGGGCGCCGAACATCGCGGCGGACATCAAGGTGCCCGTGGCGCTCGTGGGCGCGGTGCTGCCCGGCGATTTCAAGATCAAGAAGTCGAAGCTGCGCGGGGTGGTGAGCTGCGGCATGTGCTGCTCGAAGCGCGAGCTGGGGCTGGGGCAGGACCACTCCGGCATCTGGGTGCTGCCCGACGACGCGCCGGTGGGGCGTCCCATGGCGGACTTCATGGGCGCGGGCGACACGGTGCTCGATCTGGAGATCACGCCGAACCGGCCGGACTGCCTGTCCATGGTGGGCATGGCCCGCGAGGTGGGGGCCATGTACCAGCAGCCGGTGGCCTGGCCGCTTTCCGGCGACGTGGAGAAACTGGCTGCCGTGACCGCCGGCGAGGACGTGGCGGCCGCCGTCACCGTTGAGGTGCCCGATGCCGCGCGCTGCCCGCGCTACACCGCCCGGGTCATCGACAACGTGAAGGTGGGGCCTTCCCCCGAATGGCTTGCCGAGCGCGTGACTGCTGCCGGGAGCCGTTCCATCAACAATGTCGTGGACGTGACGAACTACATCCTGTACCTGTACGGCCAGCCGCTGCACGCCTTCGATTTCGCGAAAGTGGCCAGCGCCGACGGGTGCGCCCATATCGTCGTGCGCGCCGCCGCCGACGGCGAGCGCCTCACCACCCTGGACGGGGAGGACCGCGAGCTGACGAGCGACATGACGGTCATCGCCACCCCCGAGCGCGCCGTGGCGCTCGCCGGCGTTATGGGCGGCGAGAACAGCGAGGTCACCGAGGAGACCACTTGCGTGCTTTTGGAGTCCGCCGCCTTCGAGCGCGGCCGCACCTCCCGCACGAGCCGCAACTTGGGCCTTATCTCCGAGGCCTCCATGCGCTACGAGCGCGGCGTGGACGATCACTTGTGCGAAGTGGTCTCCCAGGCCGCGGCGGCGCTTCTGGCCGAGGTGTCCGGGGGCACGGTGCGCCCCGGCGTGGTAGACGTCTACGAGCTTCCCACCGCCCGTCCGGAGCTCATCTTCCGCATCCCGCGCTTTGTGGCCATGATGGGGGCCGACATTCCCGCCGACTTCATCGAGGACATTCTCGTGCGCCTCGGCTGTGCCGTGGAGGCTACCGACGACGCCTCCGTGCTCTCGGTGCTGCCGCCCACCTTCCGCCCCGATCTGGAGCGCGAGATCGACCTGTACGAGGAAGTGCTGCGCCTGTGGGGCATGGACCGCATCCCGCCGACGCTGCCCGGCGGCCGTGAGCGCGTGGGCGCGCGCACGCCGGAGCAGGAGACGGTGCGCGTGATCAACGACACCCTGCGCGCCTCCGGCATGAACGAGACCATGACCTACTCCTTCGCCGAGCCCGGCGACATCGAGCGGCTGCGCCTGCCCGCCGAGGGGCTGGGGCTGGCCGTGGAGCTTCTGAACCCGCTGAATGCGGACATGTCGGTCATGCGCCAGTCCATTGTGCCCGGGCTTCTGCGCTCGGTGGCCTACAACCAGGCCCGCGGCGTGAAGAACATCCAGCTTTACGAGATCGGCACGGTGTTTATGGCCGCCGAGGGCCGCAAGAAGGCCAAGGAGCGCAAGAAGCTCGCCGGCGTTCTGGCCGGCTCCATGCGCGATGCGGCGTGGAACTCACCAGCGGTGCCCTTCGACTTCTTCGATGCCAAGGGCGTGCTGGAGAACCTGGCCCGCGAGCTGGCGCTTCCCAAGGTGCGCTTCCGGGCGCTTTCCGCCGAGGAGGCCCCGCAGCTGCAGCCGGGCCGCGCCGCCGAGATGATGGCGAATGGTGCGGTTATCGGCTGGGTGGGGGAGATTCACCCGCTCGTGGCCGACGCCTTCGGGGCCGAGCCGCCCGTGGTGGCCTTCGAGCTTGATGTGGCGGCGCTCGTGCGCGCGTGCCGTCTGGCCCGCGACTACGTGGACGTGCCCACCTTCCCGGCCGTCACGGTGGATCAGGCCTTCGTGGTGGCCGAGGACGTGCCCCATGAGAAGATGGTCCAGGTGATGACCTCGGCCGGCGGGAAGCTTCTGGAATCCGTGGCGCTGTTCGACGTGTACCGCGATGCGGAGCGCGTGGGCGCCGGCAAGAAGTCCATGGCCTACAGCCTCGTCTACCGCGCGCCCGACCGCACGCTGACCAGCGAGGAAGTGGAGCGCGCCCACGGCAAGCTCGTGTCGAAGGTGGAAAAGGCCACCGGCGCCGAGATCCGCGGGTAGGCGTCGGGCGAGGGCGGAACCACGCGGTATTCTGATTCGCTCAGGCAGTCCTCGCTCTACAGGACAGGACATTCAGTCCTGTCCTGTTCGCTGCGGAACTCGCTCGGTCAGAACACCCCGTGTTTCCGCTTGATCCGGTAGCGGTCGAGACGGGCTTTTCGTGGAAGGCGGCCGGGGACGGCGCCCCTTCGGTACAATAGCGAACCGGCAAATGAGTGAGGGCGGCCTCGTGCCGCCCGCTTTCGATAAAGGAGCATCTATGTGCGGAATCGTCGGCTATACCGGTGAGGCGAGCGCCACGCCCATCCTGGTGGAGGGGCTCACCCGCATGGAATACCGCGGCTACGACTCGGCGGGTGTGGCCGTGGAGCAGGACGGCGGCATTCAGGTGATCACCCGCAAGGGCAAGGTGGCCGAGCTCGCGCACACCCTCGGCCACTTCGAAATGACGGGCACCTGCGGCATCGGGCACACCCGTTGGGCCACCCACGGCAAGCCGAGCGAGGCCAACGCGCACCCGCACACCTCGTGCTCCGGCGACATCGCCGTGGTGCACAACGGCATCATCGAGAACTTCGCCGAGCTGCGCGAGGAGCTCGTCGGCCGCGGGCACGTCTTCAAGAGCGAGACGGATACCGAGGTGGTGGCGCACCTCGTGGAGGAGTCCTATCACCGCATGCTCGCCGAAGGCACCGGCGACTTGCGTGCGGCGGTGGCCGAGGCGGCCGCGCGGCTCGTCGGCGCCTACGGCCTGGCCGTCATGGCCGATGCCGAGCCGGGCACGATCATCGCCTGCCGCAAGGATTCCCCCATCGTGGTGGGCTGCGGCGAGACCGGCAGCTACGTGGCCTCCGACATCATTGCGATGATCGACGCCACGCGTGATGTGGTGGTGCTCGCCGACGGGCAGATGGCGCGCCTGCGCCCCGATGGCATCGAGTACTACGACGAGGCCGGCAACCCCATTAAGCCCGACGTCACCCATGTCGATTGGGATCTCGACGTCGCCGAAAAGGGCGGCTACCCCGACTTCATGCTGAAGGAGATTCACGAGCAGCCCCGCGTCATCCGCGATACGCTGGCCGGCCGCCTGGTCGCTGGCTCGCTGGTTATCGACGAGCTGGACATGACGCCGGCCGAGCTCAACCTGGTCGATCGCGTCTACATTATCGCGTGCGGCACCTCCTACCATGCGGGCCTTATCGCCAAGAACCTCATCGAGAGCTGGGCGCGCATCCCCTGCGAGGTGGAGGTCGCCAGCGAGTTCCGCTACCGCAACCCCATCATCACGCCCACGACGCTGGTCGTGGCCGTATCGCAATCGGGCGAGACGGCCGACACGCTGGCGGCCATCCGCGACGCCCGCGTGAAGGGGGCGAAGGTCTTCGGCATCACGAACGTGGTGGGAAGCCCCGTGGCCCGCGAATCCGATGGCGTCATCTACACCAAGGCCAACAAGGAGATCGCCGTGGCCTCCACGAAGAGCTTTTTGGGGCAGGTCGTCTCCCTCACGCTTTTGGCGATGCTGCTCGGTCAGGCGGTGGGCCGGCTGACCGGCCGGCAGATCAAGCTGCTGTTCAGCGAGCTGGCCGATACCGCCGAGCAGGTCGAGCGCATCCTCGCCGACTGCGATCCGGCGGTGGAAGCGGCGGCCGACGCCATGGTGGACGCGACAAGCGCCCTGTTCATCGGCCGGGGCATGGGGGCCGCCACCAGCTACGAGGGTGCCCTTAAGATGAAGGAGATCAGCTACCTGCACGCCGAGGCCTACGCCGCCGGCGAGATGAAGCACGGTCCCATCGCCCTTATCGACGAGGGATTCCCCGTGGTGGCCATCGCGACGAAGAGCCCCGTTTACGACAAGGTGGTGTCGAATTTGCAGGAGTCCCGGGCCCGCGGCGCCTGCATCATCGCCGTGGCCACCGAGGGCGACGAGGAAATCGCCAAGCACGCCAACCACGTCATCTACGTACCGAAGGTGCGCGACGCCTTCTCGCCCATCACGGCCAGCGTGCCCTTGCAGCTGCTCTCGCGCGCCGTGGCCGTCAAACGCGGCTGCGACGTGGACCAGCCCCGCAATCTCGCGAAATCGGTGACGGTCGAATAGCTTCGAATCTCTTTCGGCGCCGCGCTCGACCCCGAGGCGGCGCCTTTGCGTATCCCCGATGATCTGAAAGGCAGATGGAGTGGCCCGATCGAAGAAATCCCAAGCCGCCGTCGATGGCGCGCTTGCCATGGACGTGCCCAACGAGGAAGTGGGCCTCGGCGTGGACATCGTGGAAATCGCGCGCATGCGCAAGATCATCGATCGCTCGCCGGCCTTCGTGGAGAAGGTGTACTCCGCCGCCGAGCGGGCCTATTGCGACTCCCATGCTCACCCCGAAGTGCACTACGCCACCCGCTTCGCCGCCAAGGAGGCGGTGCTGAAGGCGCTCGGCACGGGGTTTTCCGAGGGCATCGGCTGGCTCGATGTGGAAGTGCGCCGCACGAGCAAGGGGCGCCCCTACGTGGTGCTCACCGGACGCGCCCGCGAAGTGGCCCGGGAACAGGGCGTGCGGGAGATTCCCCTCTCGCTATCCTACACCCATACCGACGCCGTGGCCTGCGCCATGGCCATCACCGAGGAGTCGGTGGCGGCCACCGAGCGGCGGCGCGACCCCATGGAGGAGCTCACCCGCCAGTTCAAGGACGCCCGCGCCCTGCTGGACGACCTCCCGGGAGCGCTTGCAGCCGGGTAGAATGAGCGATCTTCGAAACCCGCTGTCGATCCACCTTCCTGCGCAACCATCGATATCCCAAAGCAAGCCCTCGGGACAACTTTTCAGCATTTCGTGCAGAGAAAATCGCGATTGTGCGAGTCTGAAGCGCCTTCGTTGACTCATTTTGCGGAGAAAATCACGATCGTGCGAGTTTTTCTCTTCTCAGAACTCGCACGATCGTGATTTTCTCGACATTTGCGACGCATTTTATGTTTTGTCCCGAGGTTTGCTGAGTTTTGCGAAGCGAACAGACAAATGCGGCTAACGCGACAGGGCGGTTTTGCCCTATTGCGACAGCTCGGCTACCACGCGTTCCAGGGCGTGGTAGCCGATGGGCTTGGCGACATGGGCGTTCATGCCGCAGGCCAGGGCCTGGCGCTCGTCCTCGGCGAAGGCGTTGGCCGTCATGGCGATGATGGGGATGGTGCCGGCGTCGTGGCGATCCATCGCGCGGATGGCCCGGGCGGCGTCGTGGCCGTTCATGACGGGCATCTGCACGTCCATGAAGATCATGTCGAAGGTGCCCGGGGCGCTCATCCCGAACTTCGCCACGGCCTCCTCGCCGTTGGCGGCCACCTCGCAGGTGGCGTCGTGGATGTTCAGGATGGCGGTGATGACTTCCGCGTTCAGGGCGTTGTCCTCTGCCACGAGGACGTGCTTGTGCGCCAGGGCGTTCCCGTCGGTCCCGCTCGCGTTGCCGGCTCGCTTTCCGCCGTCGCCCTCGGTGCCGTCCGACTCGTCGCCGGCCGGCGGGAAGTCCAGATCGACGATGAAGGTGCTGCCCGTCCCCAGCTCGCTTTCCACGGAGATGGTGCCTCCCATAAGATCGATGAGGTTCTTCGTGATGGCCATGCCGAGGCCCGTTCCCTGAACCTTGTTGGTGAGGCTCGACTCCTCGCGGGTGAACGAATCGAAGATGGTGGCGAGGTAGTCCTTCGACATGCCGATGCCGTCGTCGCGGACGATGATGCGCAGGTGCTGCAGCTCGCCGTGGCGCTTGGCGGAGCCGTCGACGCGGAAGAGGATGTGGCCGCCCTCGGGCGTGTACTTCATGGCGTTGGAGAGCAGGTTCATGAGGATCTGGCGCAGCCGCCCCTCGTCGCCGACGAGCCGGTTGTGCTCGACCTTGTCCACTTCCACGGTGAACACTTGGTTTTTGGCGTCGGTCTGCTGGCGCATCATGGCCTCGACGGACTCCACGGTGCCGGAGAGGGCGAAGGCGCTTGCTGCCAGGGTGGTCTTGCCGGCCTCGATCTTCGACATGTCCAGCACGTCGTTGATGAGCCCCAAAAGATGCTGGCCGGAGGTGGCGATCTTGCGGTTGTAGTCGCGCACATGGGCGGGGTTGTCGGCCTCGCGGTCGATGAGCGTGGAGAAGCCCAGGATGGCGTTCATGGGCGTGCGGATGTCGTGGCTCATGGAGGAGAGGAACGAGCTTTTGGCGCGGTTGGCGTCCTCGGCGGCGGTGGCGGCGCGCTCGAGGCGGGCACGGATCTCGTGGTCGGCGGTGACGTCGGTGAGCGAGAAGATGGTCTTCTCGCGCTCGGCGAGCATCACGGGCCGCGCCGTCATGCGCAGCCACTGGGAGCGGCCCAGCGCCGGGTTGTCCGCCTCGAATTCCCAGGTGCGCGCCTTATCGCCGGCGCCGGAGTGCACGATGGCGGCCACGTTGGCGTAGGCCTCGTTGGGCGACAGCTCGTTGGGGACGAAGAAGTCGCGGGCCGGAATGCCGAGGATGTCCTGGGTGTTCTCGAAGACGGCCTCGATGAGGCGCTCCTTGCGGTCGACGATGAAGATGGCGGTGTCGATGTTGGCGCCGATGGCCGAGTACACGCTTTGGATGTACTGCTCGTAGCGGTGCTCGCGGCGGCGCCGGTACACCATGAGGGCCACCATGGCCGCCGCCGCCACGGCCACGGCCACGGCGAGCACGGCCACCATCTGGTTGGTGATGCCGACGATCTGCGTGCCGTCGGATTCCACCACCGAAAGCGGCAGGATGGTCACGAGCGACCAGCCGCTCTTGGCGCTGATGGGGGTGTAGAAGACGAACTGGTCGGCGCCGTCGAGGGTCATGACGAGGCTGCCGGAGGTATCGGAGGCGATGCCGGCGAGCAACGAGGAGATCTGGGACGAGTCGGCGTTGTCGTTGATGAGGGCCGAAAGGCTGCCCTGGACCGCCTCGTCGGCGCCGTGGTTGGCGTCGAGCACGATGGTGCCGGAGGAGTCGACGACGAAGGTGGCGCCGGCGCTGGAATAGGCGGTGCCGTAGGAGTTCTGCAGCTCGTCGGCGGGGTAGGAGACGTAGACGGCGCCGAGGACGTCGTCGGGATCCGCGGGTGTGGTGGCCGTCCCGGGGCCGGCGGTGACGGGGGCGTCGACGATGGGGGCGTAGAAGAGGATGCGGCGTTCGCCGCCGTGGCCGAGATACATCTCCGAGGAACCGGTCTCGCCGGCCATGGCCGGGCCGAACAGCTCGTCTTCCAAGGCCGGATCGTACAGGTCGGTCTCGCTCGAGGAGCACCAGGTGGTGCCGTCCTTGGAGCGAATCCAGGCGGCGGCGGCCTCGTGGGTGGAGATGAAGTCCTTCACCTGGTCGCGGGCCTCTTGCGGGGTGACGTCGGCGATGAAGTGGGCGAGGCTTTTCACGGAGTTCTGGTCGGAGGTGAGGCATTCGTCCAGGTAGTGGGCGCGGGCCGTGGCCAGCTCCATGACCGAGGTGGTCGTGGTGTTGCGCACGAGGGACTGGATCTGCCCGAGGTAGAACAGGTTCACCGTGATGGCGACGGCGGCAAAGACGGCCACGATGACCAGGCCTGCGGCCATGATCTTGCGGCTGTCGACTTTGACGGCGTGCACGGCCTCCCCTTTCTGCTCTCAATGACACCTCAGTATAAGGCTATAATGCCGCAATTGTGGCGAGATTCGCTATTAACCCCTGTCAATAGGGGGGCGAGCGTGCCGCCCCGCCTTAGGACTCGATGGCGCGGATGGCGTCGGGAAGGTAGGTGATGAGTTCCTCGGCGGCGACGCAGATGTCGGTGAGGGCGGCCGCGGCGGCCCGACCCGCCTCGGCATGCAGGGCGCAGCCGAGGGCCGCGGCGTCGCGGGGGCTAAGGCCCTGGGCGAGCAGGGCGCCGACGATGCCCGCGAGTACGTCGCCCGTGCCGGCCTTGGCGAGCGCGGACGTGCCCCGGTCCATGACCTCCGCGGTGCCGTCGGGCGAGGCGATGAAGGTCACGGGGCCTTTGAGGGCCACGACGGCGCCGTAGGCCTCGGCGAGCGCGCAGGCCAGGGCCGCAGGCGCGGGGTCGGCTTCGGCTAGCGTGGCGCGGCTTGCGGGGGAGAGGGCGGCCGCAGCCTCCGCGAGGGGGCTGCGCACTCCCCGGGCGGCCGCGTCCTCGGCCTCTCCCAGGGCCTCCCGGGCGCCTTGGGCCAGCCGCGCCGCCTCGCCGCCGTGGGGCGTGAGCAGCGTCGCGCGCCCGGCGGCGGCCCGCTCGCGGGCCAGGCGCAGGCCGGTGGTGTTGGCGAGAAGCCCGAGGGCGCCCCCGTCGATGAGCAGAGGGGCCTCCCAGCCCCGCACCGTCTCCATGAGAAGCGAGGTGAGGGAGGTTTCCGCCGCGTCGAAGCCGCAGCCGATGACGCAGGCCGTCGGGTGGCCCGGCTGGGGCGCCGGCGCCTTGGCCGGCTTCCACGCTCTCCAGTCGCGCACCACCAAAGACGGCCGCCAGCCACGCACGGTGATCATCGATTTCCCGGCGCAGAACACCTCGGTGTAGCCGGCCCCGGCACGCTCGCCGGCCGCAGCCGCCAGGCAGGCCGCGCCGGGGTAGGCGGCCGATCCGACCACGAGGCTCAAGTGCCCGCGGGTGTACTTGTTGGCATCGGCGGCCGGATGCGGCAGCAGACAGGCCATCTCGGCATTGCCCCGGCCGGGGGCCACTTTCAGATCCTCCGCGTCTTCCATCTCTTCCACGCCTTCCAAATAATGAGCGAAACCCTCATGAAACACAGCGCCAACGCAGCGCAATCCTATCGGAAACGGGACGGCCGCGCGGCGTAATTCTCATGTTCCCGCTTCTAGAATGAATATCGTCACCGTAGCACACTGCGATGGCGGATAGCCAAAGGGTTAAGGAGTTGTGATTATCATGGACATCAAGGTAGGACGCAACTGGGGCCTGTTCGCCGCGGGCATCGCCCTGGTCATCATCGGATTCGTGCTGCTCATGGTGCCGGGGCTCACGCTGGTGAGCATCGCTGTCATTGCCGGCTGCATGTTTCTGGCCGCGGGCATCGTGGATGCCTACGCTTACTTCAAGTACCGCGAGGCCGAGGGGCTGTCCGGCTGGGCGCTCGCCTACGCCGTCTGCGACATTATCTTGGGCGTGCTGTTCATCGTGCATCCCATAGCGTCGGCTGTGGTGATTCCCTGGGTCATGGGCATCTTCGTGGTGGCCTACGGCATCTTCGAGATCGCCGCCGCCGTCCGCTTCCGCGATGCGCTTCCCGGCTGGGGCTGGGTGCTGTTCGCCGGCATCGTGTCGCTGTTCTGCGGCATCGCCTTTTTCCTGTGGCCGGGCACCTTCGCGCTGTTCTTGGGCTTCTTCCTCATGGCCCGCGGCGTGCAGATGGCCGTCTACGGCGTGTCGCTGCCCCAGGCGACCATCGTGGCCCACACCCACTAGGAAGTGCGCGCCCTCGGGAGGAGTTGCGCTCTGAGGAAGCAATGCCCGCTAGGCGAGGAGTTGGCGGCACTGCGGCCGCGCCAGTGATACCATAGGCGCGAAGAGATTCGAGGCCCGGAAACGCTTCCGGGCCTCTTCATGCGGAAAGCGAGGAATCATGGCGGAGCAGGGCAATCTGTTCGAAGGACAGGATCCGGCGGCGCGGGCCGAGGCGCTCAGGCGCGAGATCGAGCACCACAGCTACCAGTATTACGCCCTGGACGCGCCCACCATTTCGGACGCGGCCTTCGACTCGCTCATGCGGGAGCTGCGCGAGATAGAGGCGGCGCACCCCGAGCTGGTGACGGCCTCCTCGCCCACCCAGCGAGTCGGCGGGTATGTGGGCGAGCAGTTCGCACCCGTCGTGCACGAGCGGCGCATGTACTCGCTCGACAACGCCATGGATTTAGACGAGCTTGACGAGTGGATGGAGCGCACTGCCGAGGCCTGCGGAGGGGCGCTTCCGCCTTTGTGCTGTGAGCTGAAGATTGACGGCAGCTCCATCGCGCTCACCTACGAGGACGGCGTGCTCGTGCGGGCGGCCACCCGCGGCGACGGCACCACCGGCGAGGACGTGACCGTGAACATGCGCACCGTGCGCGACGTGCCCCTGCGCCTGCGCGACGAGGCGCGCGGTGCCATCGCGCCGGGGGTGGAGACGCTGGAGCTGCGCGGCGAGGTGTACATGCCGAAGAAGAGCTTCGAGGCCTTGAACGCCGCCGCCGAGGAGGAGGGCCGCGCCCCCTTCGCGAACCCGCGCAACGCCGCCGCCGGCTCGCTGCGCCAGAAGGACCCGGCCGTGACGAAGATGCGCGACCTCTCTACCTTTATGTACGCCATCGCCGATGACGCCGCCTTGGAGGTGGAGGGCCAGTGGGAGCTTCTGCAGTGGCTGCGGAAGGCCGGCTTCCACGTGAACCCGGACGTGCGGCTGTGCACCACGGCCGAGGAGGTGCGCGGGTTCTGCCGCGAGTGCCTGGATCGGCGCGAGTCGCTGCCCTACGAGATCGACGGCGTGGTGGTGAAGGTGAACGACTTCGCCCGCCAGCGAGCCATGGGATTTACCGCCCGCGCGCCGCGCTGGGCCATCGCGTTCAAGTTCCCGCCCGAGGAGAAGACGACGCTTCTGCGCGACATCACCGTGCAGGTGGGGCGCACCGGCGCGCTCACGCCGGTGGCGGAGCTGGTGCCCGTGGTGGTGGCCGGCTCCACGGTGGCCCGGGCGACGCTGCACAACCTGGACGAGGTGCACCGCAAGGACGTGCGCGTGGGCGACACGGTCATCGTGCGGAAGGCGGGCGACGTGATTCCCGAGGTGCTGGGGCCGGTGCTCTCGCTGCGCAGCCCCGAGGCGCGCATCTGGGAGATGCCGAGCGTGTGCCCGAGCTGCGGCAGCCCCGTGGTGCGCGACCCGGGCGAGGTGGCCTTCCGCTGCATCTCCATCGACTGCCCGGCCCAGGCGCTGGAGCGGCTTCTGCATTGGGCGAGCCGCGGGGCGCTCGACATCGACGGCATGGGGGAGGAGATCGTCTCGCGGCTCGTGGAGAGCGGGCGCGTGGCGGACGTGGCCGACTACTACTCGCTTTCGGAAGAGGAGCTGGCGAGCTTGGACATGGGCCGCGTGAAGGCCGACGGGGAGCCGGTGCGCCTCGGGCACACGGTGGCGAAGAAGCTCGTGGCGGCCATCGAGGCGTCGAAGGGCCGCTCGTTTGCGCGCGTGCTGTTCGGGCTGGGCATCCGGCACGTGGGTAAGACCACGGCCGAGGCCATTGCGGCGGCCTATCCCTCCATGGACGCGCTCGCGGCGGCCGGGGAGGACGAGCTGGCGGGCGTCTACGGCGTGGGGCCGAAGGTGGCCCACGGGATGTGGCTGTTCTTCCGCACGCCGGACAACGTGTCGGTCATCGAGCGGTTGCGCGCGGCCGGCGTGACCATGGCCGATGAGGCCGTCGCTGTCGGCGAGGAGGTGCCCCAGGTGCTGGCGGGCCTTACCTTCGTGCTGACGGGGACGCTTACGCACTCGGGCATGACCCGCGACGAGGCCGGGGCGCGCCTGAAGGCCATGGGGGCCAAGGTGTCGGGGTCGGTGTCGAAGAAGACGAGCTTCGTCGTGGCGGGGGAGAACGCGGGCTCGAAGTACGACAAGGCCCAGGCGCTGGGCGTTCCCGTGCTGGACGAGGCGCAGTTGCTGAACCTGCTGGAGACGGGGGAGGTGCCGCGCGAGGTCTAAACATTTCACTTCGGGACGGGGAAAGCGTGGAGGGGGCGTGGGGGTTCGGTTGAATTCTCGCGCACGGGGCGTGAACTGAAGGCGGGTAAGTTGTGGAGGGGGTTGGCGGGCGCGCGTTCCTCCTTTAGGCTTCCGCCCCATGATTTTGTTCAAAGCGCACACCAAGGTCGCGGGGATGATTGTCGCGGCCGCTCTTCTGGCGACGTTGTGCATCGCCTTTTCCCGCCCCGCGGCTTTCGCCTCGGAGGTGGAAAGTCCCTTCACGAAAACCCAAGATTTCGCTCGCGAGATAAAAGAGTACGTGGGCGGCGTGGCCGATGAGGCGGCGGCCCGGGCCGAGGCCGAGGCGCTCGAGGGCCGGCGCCAGTCGGTCGTCGCCGAGGCGGACGGGCAACTCGGCGCGCCGTACTCCTATGGCGGGACGACGCCCTCGGGCTTCGATTGCTCCGGCTTCACGCGCTGGGTGTTCGAACACGCTCTCGGCCGCGAGCTGCCGCGCACGGCGGCCGAGCAGAGCGCACTGGGCGAGGGAGTCTCTCTCGATGAGCTGGTGCCCGGCGATCTTCTGTTCTGGGGCTCGGGAGCGGGCGCCTACCACGTGGGCATCTACGCGGGCGATGGCGAGTACATCCACGCCTCCACGGGCGCGGGCCGCGTCATGCGCGCCACCTTCGACTACTTTGCCCCCGATTTCGCCAAGCGCGTTATCGAGTAGACGCTCGTTGCGAGGCGTCGCGCGCTAGTACCGGCGGGTGCGAATGCCCGTCGTCGATGCGATTGATGATCTGGCCCATCAGCGAAAGGGCTCCTTTGCTTCGCGTCGTCGAGAAGAAATAATTTGCAGTCTTTGAGACGCCGTTTTGCGGGTTATGTGACAAAATGCCAGATCAGAAACGCAAATAGGAGTGTATGACCAGGTAATTCGCCGAGACGGTCGCTCAACGTTTGCCAAATGCATCGATTTTATCGGTTGGACAGGTTCCCCCTTCGCGCTATAATGCGGGCTTCAAGGCAAAAACTTGCCCTGGTTTCGCGCACTCAAATGCGCAAACGCGAAAAGATAACTACTGAGGAGGCACGATGACTTCACTGAGGGAGGCAGTATCTATTCTTACTGCTGCGGCTCTAGTCGTTGCCCCTGTGGGCGGCGTGGCCGCAACGTACACTACCGGTTATGCCGACGACGGCGACGACGGACATACGGTTAAGGACGACCGGGATCATGATATTCCGGCCAATTACGAGGAAGCGCTCGCCTGGATCAAAGAAGGCAAGACCCTCTATAAGTCTTGCGTCGACTATATGGCGGGTCATGCCGACAAGTTCGGCGGCCTGACCGAGGAGCAGCGCGCCGAGCTGTGGAACCTTGCGGTCGATGATGGGTCGACTGAGCTGGAGCCCGAGACGCCGGCGGTTTCTGAGCCGGAGCCCGAGTCTGTTCCCGCTCCTGTGGAGACCACGCCGGAATCTGAGGAGCCTGCAAAGACGCCTGCGCAGCCTGAAATGCCGGATGTGGAAGAGCCCGTCGTTCCCGAGGTGACGGTGGATCCGACTGCTCCCGTTGATCCTGCCGATCCTGTTGACCCTGCCGACTCGGTTGATCCCGCTGATCCGACCGATCCGACGGACCCGACCGAGCCTACTGACCCGACGGAGCCGACCGATCCTGTCGATCCTGTCGAGCCAGTGGACCCTGCTGAGCCCGTCGATCCTGCCGAGCCAGCGGATCCCGCTGAGCCTGCCGATCCTGCCGATCCCGTTGACCCCGAGCAGCCCGACCCCGAGCAGCCCGCGGAACCGGACGAGCCGATCATCGATACGGACAACCCGGTCGATTCCGGCCAGCAGAGGCCCGGCAACGCCGGCGGTGTCACGGACGACTCGCACATGGCCGCCGTCATCAAGGGGCAGACCCAGACGCCGCTCAAGCAGGTGGCCGTCACGGTGCCTTCCATCTCCTTCACGCATATCGACAACTCGTCCTATGTGGCGCGCCACTACAGCGAGGATCTCACCACCGAGAAGTTCATCTCGCTTGTGGGCGAGTCGGCCCGCACCATCGCCGCCGAGAACGACCTGTACGCCTCGGTCATGATCGCGCAGGCCATTCTGGAGTCCGCGTCGGGCAATTCCACGCTGGCCCAGGCGCCGAACAACAACCTGTTCGGCATCAAGGGCACCTACCGCGGCAATTCCGTGCAGCTGCCCACGCGCGAAGACGACGGCACGGGCGCCACCTACACCATCATGAGCGACTTCCGCCAGTACGAGACGGTGGACGAGTCGCTTTCCGATTATGCCGACCTGCTCAGCCATTCCATGGGCGATTTCTACGCCGGCGCGCGCAAGTCGAACTCCGACAGCTTTGTGGACGCGTGCGACTTTCTCGTGGGCCGCTATGCCACGGACATCTTCTACTCCGAGAAGCTGCAGGACCTCATCGAGACCTACGACCTCACCCGCTTCGACGTGCCGCTCACCTACGAGCTGACCGACACCTTCGTGCTGCCGGTCAAAGACGAGGTCACCGGGCTTGACAAGTACCTCGATCCGGTTGCCGACAGGGTGGAGTACGAGGCCCTTGTGGCCGAGTACCGCGACTATGTCGCCCGTACCCGCGAGTACCAGCAGGCGCTGGCCGAGTGGAACGAGCAGATGGCCGCGGCCGAGGAGCTCTACCACGTGCCGGTGTATTTGGAAAAGCCCGCGATGCCCGCGACCGACACGCCGATGCAGCAGCATGCCGACGCCATCGATGCTGAGCGCTTTGAAGGCTTCGACGAGCTTATTGCCGCAGGCCAGCCGCTGCCGGTGCGCGAGGCCCGCACTTTGAACGACCTCACTGCCTGCGCGAGCTCGTTCCTCGGCGTGCCGTACCTGTGGGGCGGCACGACCTCTGCCGGCTTCGACTGCTCGGGTTTGGCGCAGTACTGCTACCGCGAGGTGTTCAACATCGAGCTGCCCCGCACCACCTACTACCAGTGTGAGGTGGGCGTGGAGGTGCCCTTCGAGGAGCTGCTTCCGGGAGACTTGCTGTTCTTCGCCGACGGCGGGGACGTGCACCATGTGGCGATGTATCTGGGCGACGGCTACTATGTTGAGGCGCCGCACACGGGCGATGTGGTGAAGATCACGGCTATGAACGACAAGCTGCCGGATTTCGCCAAGCGCGTTGTGGATGTGCGGGCCATCGATATGAGCGAGTTCACTGACGAGCAGCTGGCGCAGTTCGTCGAGCGCGAGAAGTACCTTCAGGAGCGCGAGCAGCGTCTGGGCGTGACCGACGAGACGCTCGCCGAGCTCACCGAGTGGCTTCGCGGCCTCGAGTTCTAGGCCGCCGAACGCCGCGTGGGAGTAACTCTGCGACATTTCGTGGTGCTGGGCCTTCTTGCCTTTGCGGTGACGTACCTCTGCGTCCCACTGGCAAGAAGGCTCGCGCTGCGTTTGGATGCCGTTGACTACCCGAGCGCGCGCCGCGTGAACAAGCGCCCCACGCCGCGCATGGGCGGGGTGGCCATGGCGGCGGGCATCGCGGCGGCGCTGATCGTTGAGGTGGCCGGTGAGTACTTCCTCGGTTGGGCCGGGTTCTACATTCACGGGACCGGCGGCGACATCAACCACGCCGGCGTCATGTGCGGCCTGCTCATGATCGTGTGCGTGGGCGCTATGGACGACGTGTACTCCCTGAAGCCCAGCGTCAAGTTCGCGGGGCAGATTCTGGGGGCGAGCGTCATCGCCGCATCGGGGCTTCTGCTGTCGAGCATCGCCAATCCTCTGGGGGCGGGCTTCATCCAATTCGGCTGGCTGTCCTACCCACTGACGGTGCTCTATCTGGTGTGCTTCATGAACGTCATCAACCTCATCGACGGCCTGGACGGTCTGGCGGCGGGCATTGCCGCTATTGCGGCGCTCTTCCTGTTCCTGATCGCCTTTGGGCGCGGGTTGGAGGAGACGGCGATGCTGTCGATCATCCTGCTGGGCGTGACGCTCGCGTTTCTGCGCTACAACTTCGCGCCGGCGAGCATTTTCATGGGAGACTCCGGCTCGCTGCTCTTAGGCGCCATGATCGGCGTCATCTCGCTCATGGGCGTCATGCGCTCGCCAACGGTCATCGTGCTGGCGGTGCCGCTCGTGATAGCGGCCATACCCATCGCCGACACGGCGGCGGCCATTATCCGCCGCGTGTACCACCATCAGCCTATCCAGCAGGCCGACCGGAAGCACCTGCACCATATGCTTTTGCGCAAAGGCTATGGCGTGCGCAAGAGCGTCGTCATCGTGTACGCCTGGACGGCGCTCTTGGGCGTGGGCGCCTGGGTCATGAGCAGCACTCACGGCCTTGCCGTGTGGGTCATGATCGCCATCATGCTGGTGGGATCGTTTTTAATACTGTGGCGCCTCGGCATCTTCGATCAGGTGCTACGCCACCACTACCACGGCCGACACACCCGCCAAGAGGACAAGCCCCGCTGGTACGGCCGGCACGGGCGGTAGGGAATGGAAGAGCTGTCCAAATACGCGCTCTTTGATGGACGGCTCTATAGGTGCCTCGGAATGCTCCCCCATGTTGGGGGCGGTCCAACGCCATCGGTCGTGATCTGCGAATCGCCCGAAGGCGACCGGCGCTATGCGACGGGCGAAGAGTGGTCTCGTGTGGCGCGGGCATTCGATGAAGAGGCGAGTGCCCAAGGTCTGGTTACGGCAGTGAGCCCGGCTCCTGACAAGTTAAGTTTGTTCCGAAGCCTGTTCAAGGGTCGCGAGGACGTGCACGCCCATGGTTATCGGCGCAAAGATGGGGGCATCGCCTATGCGCCTGCTTGCTCTAACGAGTGGGTTCGCGGTGTGTGCCCGAAATGTCAGAACGTGCGGTCGAAGTGCGCCGATTGCCCGTCGCGGTCGTTCGCGCCGCTGAGCGATCGCGAGCTGATAGACCATTTCAAAGGACGCGATCCCTCTTTCAGGGATGTTGTAGGTCTTTATGTTCTCGATAGCGAGTGCAAGACGTCAGTGCTCGTGGCCGATTTCGACAAGGCAGGGTGGCGGGAAGCCGTCTCCGCCTATCGTGATGCAGCGGAGCGGCTGGGGACCCCAGTTGCTGTGGAGAGGTCTCGCTCAGGCAATGGAGGCCATGCTTGGGTTTTCTTCGATGAGCCTATAGCAGCCTCTTTGGCGCGCGATCTGGGGAGTGCGGTAATAAGCGAGGGCATGGCCCACGACGTGGCGCTCTCGTTTTCCTCCTATGACAGGATGTTCCCAACGCAGTCGACTATTCCTGCTGGGGGCTTCGGGAACCTGATAGCGCTTCCTTTTCAGGGTGTAGCCCAGCGCCAAGGGAATTCGGTGTTCGTGGACAAGGCGTTCGAGCCTTACGAGGATCAATGGTTCTTTCTCTCGAGGGTCACGAAGGTAAGCGAAGAGAAGGCGAGAGAGGTGGTGAAGCGAAGCGCTGGAGGCCCGTTGGGTGGATTGGCCTATGGACGCCAGATAGCGCGCTCCGGTTCGGATGACGAGCCGTGGAAACACCCCAAGAGAGCCCCGTTGACCTCCAAAGACTTTCCTCCGATGGTTTGTGTCGTCAAGGCGGACATGCTTTACGTTCCCAAAGAGGGACTGTCACCAGCGGCGCGCAATCGGCTGCTGCGACTTGCCGCCTTCGGCAACCCGGAATTTTATCGTGCGCAGGTCATGCACCAATCGGTGTTCGGAAAGCCAAGGATCATTTCCCTCGCCGAGGAACGAGGCGGATATATCGCGTTGCCGAGAGGCGCGGAGAAGAGGCTCGTCGAACTCTTGAAAGAATCCGGCGCTTTTTATCGAGTAAGGGACGAACGCTTTGTGGGATCTGTCATTCGGATGAGTTTCAATGGCGAGCTGCGGGACGGCCAAGCAGAAGCGGTGGAGCGGTTGCTCGAGTTCGAGAACGGGATTCTCTCGGCTCCTACAGGGTTTGGCAAGACCGTAATAGGAGCTGCTGTTATAGCGCGGCTCAAAATGCCGACGCTGGTGATCGTGCCGAAGACGGCCCTCGTGCCCCAATGGAAGGAGCGGCTCGGCGAGTTCCTAGACATCGATGAGGAGCTGCCACCGTTGCTCACTCCGACCGGTCGCAAGAGCCGTCGGAAGCGATCGCTCATTGGGCAGATCGGCGGAGGGAAAAACGAACGAAGTGGGATCATCGATATCGCCACCTTCCAATCTTTGGTTGAAAAGGACGACGGGGGCTGCCCGAGAGCGAAAGGCTTCGTTAAGGAATACGGGCTTATTGTCGTTGACGAATGCCATCATGGAGCGGCGCCGCAGCTCGAATGTATTTTGAAAGCGGTGAACGCGCAAAATGTCTACGGGCTGAGTGCTACGCCGAAGCGCGCTGATGGGCTGGAGGGTATCACCTATCTGCTTTGCGGGCCGGTGCGCGTTCGAATCGATCCTAAGCAGCAAGCCCAGCTGCAGAATTATCGGCGAGTTCTCCGGCCGCGCTTTACGGGCGTGCGGCTGCCCGATTTGGAGGCGGATGCGTCCTATTCCCAAGTTCTAGAGCGGCTCTGTGCCCACGAGAAGAGAAACGCTCTGATAGCAGAGGATGTTCGTGAGGCAGTAGCCGCTGGGCGAACGCCTTTAGTCGTCTCGAAGCGGAAGGATCACGCTCGGATGCTCCACCATGCCCTGCGCTCCCTTGGTCTGGATGCGAGACTGTTGATCGGGGAGGGTACGCCCAAGCAGAGGCGTGAGGCCATCGAAAGGGCCAAGCAATCTGAAGATGGGCGACCCTTCATCTTGGTGGCAACGGAGAGCTATCTGGGAGAGGGCTTCGATATGCCGCGGCTCGACGCGCTGTTCCTGACGACGCCCGTATCCTGGGACGGCAACGTCACCCAGCAGTCGGGTCGGCTGCATCGCGAGTTCGAGGGCAAGACCGAGGTGATCGTCTACGACTATGTGGACGTTTCGGTTTCCATGCTCGAGCGCATGTACAAGAAACGATTGAAGACCTATGGGAACCTCGGCTACGAAGTGTGTTCGCCGGCAGATGAGGACGAAGGGGCGAAAGGAGGTTCCTTTGTTGGGAAGGGTGATTGGCTCGGAAGATTCGAAGCGGATATCCGAAAGGCTAAGCGCTCGATACTTGTGAGGGCTCCTTATGCGAGCGAGATAGCGGTGAAGAAGCTTCTGCCTGCGCTGCGGGACGCATGCGAAAGAGGACTGAAGGTGACTTGCGCGGTGCGGAAGCGTACGGCGAGCGAGCGGTTGGGTTCCCGAGATATCGCCGCTGCCGCTCTGCTGGAAGAGGCTGGCGTTGAAGCTACTTGGTTCGAGGACGGACCGACGCGCTTGGCAATTATTGATGACGCTCTTATTTGGTACGGTTCTTTGGCGCTGCTCGCCTTTCCGGAATCCGACGATTGCAGCCTGCGCCTGCACGATGCAGAACTGGCGGCGGAGTTGAAGGACGAGTTCGACGGCTAAGAAATCGCAGCATCCCTGAGGAAATATTTCTACATCGAATGGGGAAATATTTTTGCATTAGATAAGTGTGGCGCCTCGGCGGATCCTGTTCCGCCACCGCCTCGGCCGCTACGCTCTTTAAGAGGACAAGCCCTGCTGGTACGGCCAGCACGGGCGAGAGAGGTGCAGAAAAACTAAGGAGGATCCTCTTTCGAAGCCCCTCCTTTGCAAAACGCTTTGCGTTTTTCACGGCAACTATGATAGCAGATTTGTGGAGGAGGATAGAAAATCGTTCTGTGCGGTATCCTGCCTCCTGCGGTCGAACAATCGCGTATGGGTACTGTGATGGCGGCGAAGCAATGGTAGAATAAAGGCTCGCTGATTATCGGTTGCGAGAAACGAGGATCGTGGGCACGCTCTCGGAGATACTCAAGGAACAGTGGGAATGGCGCAAGCAAATCTTGAGCCTGGGGCTGTTCGATCTGAAGAAAATTTCAGCGGGCGCGGTGCTTGGCCCCCTGTGGTTCTTCGCGAAGCCAGCGGTGTACATTCTGGTATTTTGGTTCGCGCTCGAGGTTGGGCTGCGCAGCGCCGACCAGACGGGTTCCGATGTTCCCTATATCCTCTGGCTTATGGGAGGCCTTATTCCCTGGTTCTACATTCAGGAAATTCTCGGCACGGGCATCAATATCTTCAAACGCTACTCGTATCTGGTTACGAAGATCAAATTTCCGCTCGCAGGCATTCCGACGATTTTCAGCATTTCGACGTTCGTCATTCAGCTGGGGCTTGTGGCGGCGCTGCTCGTCGTTTATTTCCTGTGTGGTCAGCCGCTCGATCTCTATTTGCTTCAGCTGCCGGTAGCGCTTGTGCTCATGTTTGTGTTCTTCAATATGTTCTCGCTGGTGACGAGCTTGCTCTCGGCTATCAGCAAGGACTTCATGAACCTGATGAAGACGCTCTCTACGCCGCTGTTCTGGCTGTCGGGCATTATTTTCAATGTGTACAACTTGCAGCTGCCTTTGGTGGAGCTCGTTCTTATGCTCAATCCCATCACGTTCATTGTCACGATGTACCGTTGTGCGGTGTACGACAAGATGTGGATTTGGGACAAGCCAGAGGCCATTGTCGGCTTTGTCGTGGTGTTCGCCGTCACGCTGGTGGTCACGCTGGTGATCTACCGGCGTACGCATGAGGAGGTGGCTGATGTCCTCTAGCGTCGAGGCGCCCGTCGCCATCAAATTCGATCATGTCACGAAGACCTATAAGCTGTACGAGAACGACCGCCAGCGGTTTTTCAGCATCTTCAGCAGCCGCGACAAGCGCAAGCTCATCACCAAGGTGAACGCCAGCAACGACCTCTCCTTCGAGATACGGAAGGGAGAGGCAGTGGCGTTTCTCGGACACAACGGCGCGGGAAAATCGACGGCGCTGAAGATGATCACGGGTGTGACGTTCCCAACTAAGGGCGAGGTGATCGTGAACGGCACGGTGAGCGCGCTTCTGGAGCTCACGGCTGGTTTCGACATGGCGCTCACGGGGCGCGAGAACATTCATTTACGCGGGCACGCCATGGGCCTCGACGCGGACGAGATTGCCGCGCTGGAGCCTAAGGTGGTGGAGTTCGCCGATCTGGGTGTGTACATCGACCAACCGGTACGCACCTACTCTTCAGGTATGAAGTCGCGCCTGGGCTTCGCTTTCGCCGTGTCCAGTGATCCGGAGATCCTCGTGGTGGATGAGGCGCTGTCGGTGGGGGACAAGCAGTTCCAGCAGAAGTGCTTCACCCGCGTGCGCGAGATTATGGAAGACGAGGACGTGACGGTGCTCTTCGTCACCCACTCCTCATCAGCCGCGCAGGAGTTCTGCACCCGTGGTATCGTGCTGGACAAGGGCACGAAGAAGTTTGATGGCTCCATCCAGGATGCTATTGCATTCTATGAGAGTCACGAGTAGGGCTCACCGACTTAGGAATTCTTCTTGCAGGACGTTGCGGCACTGATGATGGCTTCGCAGATCGTCTCCGTGCACGACGCGCTTTTCGGCAGCGTGACGTTGGCGTTTTCGAAAACACGGTAGGCTTTTGTGTCGAAATCTTTGTCCTCGATGGCTTTCATGATTGCTTCGGGATCGCCTGTGAACAAGGCGGGGACGTCGTTTTCGAAATCGATGGTGAGGCCGCGTTTCTCGCGGTAGGTGTCCCAATCGTAGGCGTACAGGTAGACGGGGATGCCCAGCAGGCCGGCCTCGTAGATGACGGTGGAGTAATCGCTGATGATGACGTCGGCCACGAACAGGGCATCGAATTGGCCGCTAGGGATGGTGATGACGCGCGGGTCGTCGATGACCTGCTTGCTCACGGGATGCGGCTTGTAGACGAAGTTGAAACGATTGAAGTCAACAGTATCGATGAGTGCGGCCGCGGCTTCGGCCTCGTTGGCGGCCGGCTGCTTGCGGAAGGTGGGGCAGTAGACGATGGTCTCGCGCCCGCGTAACTGCGGGTAGGCAGTAAGGATGGCCTCGTGCTGGCGGGCGCGGTGCTGCTCGTCCAGCAACAGGTCGACCCGGGGGAGGGGCGCCTCGAAGAGTGTGTCTTTGTCGGCGTTGAACGCGGCGGCGAACTCGTCGGCGAAGCTTAAGGACGAGGTGGCGATGGCGTCGTAGCCTTCGTGCATGTGCATCAGACGCGCCGTCGCCTCGGAATGCCCCTCGTCGGTGCCGAAGGCGGTGTAGCCGAATCGCTTCATGTTGCCCAGGGAGTGCCAAATCTGGACGACGGGCACGCGGATGCGGTCGTGCAGAAGGCCGACGACGATGCAGTAGGAGTCCAACACCACGGCGCGGCTCGTCGCGATGTAGTAGACCTGGCGGATCATCTCGAACAGGTAGGTGGCTGGATTGCGCAGCTGCTTGGCAAGGATCACTACGCCCCACGGCGGATCGCGTCGCTCACAATACTCCTTAATGAGTCGAAAGTCGACCGGTGTGCTGTCGCTCTGCCGACTTATGCATACGATGCGTTGGCGCTGCGGCAGCAACCGGCAGAGCGCATAGAGCGCCGCCAGAAGGAAGGTTGCTATGCCGATGGCGATCTTGCGCACGGGTGCTCTCTCTGTGACCATAGGAAAACCCATCAGAACTCGTCGGTTGTTCCGTAAGCCCATTGGCTTGTGCGGTGTTTCGCCCAGAATGCTCCAACTACCTGCAAATGGGGATAGGCGCTCTTTAATAACTCTTTGCAGGCAATGAAGTGACTTCCGCTGGTGAGGACGTCGTCTACGAGCATGCAGGCATCGTAATTGGTCAACCGCTTGGCAGAGTCGTTAAGCGCCAGGTTGTTCCTAATGGCCGTTGCGGAGCGCGTACCACCCAAGTGAACCGGCTGCGTATCCGCTAGTGTTTCGAAACAATCGAGCCAGGGGATACCTGTTTGGTCAGATGCCTGTTTAACTACTTGGACGATTCTGTCATCGTAATCGTCGCTCTGGCGATTCTTGGAAGTTGGCATTGCAATCAAAGAGATGGAAAGAGGGGATCTTTGAACTCGAACCAGCAATGAAGCAAGATTTTCGGCGAAGGCCTCAATCGCCTCGATCTTGTAATGCCAATCGCTCTTCCCTCGCCGGATCAGAGGCTTTTTAAGATTGAACACTAGCTGATTGGCTCGAGACTGAGAGTAGCCGCCCTCGGTATGATCGTAATAGTAATAGCAGATATCGTTTGTGGAAAGGGCGCTTGCGTCCCATTCCAGACGTCTGTCGAGTTTTCTCCATTGTTCTGTCATGGTTTATCCGTAGACCAGATCGAGAAGCTGTTGCGTGGAATCGAGTACGTAGACGCCTTCTTTGTCGATGTACCTCCTTGGCCAAGAGACCGTGCTGTTCTCAGCGCAAGATCGCATGATGAATAGCGGACGCCCCTGACTCAGGCAGGCTTTTGCTTGAGTCAGCGTACCACTAGTATCTGATGCTTCGACAATGACCGTAGCGTCAGACACAGCTGCCATGAGTTCATTGCGCTCGGGAAAGTAATATCGCTTCGTCTTAAAAGGTTGTACTGAATACTTGTAGAGGGGGACTTGGCTGAGGAGGAGGTGTTCATGGGCAACGATGTCCTGCAGCTTCCTATTCTCTTTGGGATAGCATTTGTTGATGGGGGTTCCGATGACACCGATCACCTTCCCCTGGTTAGCGATTGCGGATTGGGCAGCAGCTGTGTCTATTCCGGCGGCAAGGCCCGTTGCAATCGTGATGCCATTTGCGGATAGATCCCGTGCCAGCGCTGCGGCTCGCGCCTTCCCCATATCGGTTGCTTTGCGCGCGCCTACAATGGATATGGTCCTCGATTCAATTAAGTTGATATCGCCCCGATAGTAGAGGAGAGGAGAAGGTCGCTTAGAATCGCAAAGTGCCGTAGGCCAACTGGGAGTTTGGTTGACGGCGATGGCGAAGTCACCCATCTGTTGGGCGACCCACAGAGACACTTCGTCGAAGTCGTCGGGGGCGACAAAACCATATAGGTCATACAATACTTCGCGGGGTAACTTGTTCGAAAGTACCGTTGCCTCAACGATCTTCTTGAGCGTCGACCCTTCGCGCGAATACAGATACTCGTAGGCCATGAGCTCGTCATAGGGCGAAACCACGTCGGTTCCCAGTACATCTTGTAGCAAGGGGGCCATAGCATTCCTTTCGATTTGCCATCTATGGTATCACACGAACAAGCGTTCTACAATGCTAAGTTCGGAGAAATAATCGAGCGGAAGGTGGTTCCTGCTCGATCTACTTAAGGTGCATTTCGAGATGGGCTGCTTGAGGATACGTTTTCATGGCAATATACCAACCCCGAAGGGAAAGTGCCTTGCGGTAGCCATGTCCATCTCGCTGTAGAAGGGTTCAGATGCTCCTTTGCCTTCCCTTTGAACAGCGATGAGGGCGTCATGCTTGTTCTCCGCGGAATTGAGCTTCAAGATGAAGTTTGATTTCGTGATTCCGAAGATCAAAAGCGTTGCCCCGAATGATTGGTGAAGACGATGGGAGATCTGGTTGAAAGCAAGGTGAAGAACGCTTTGTTCGGATGGAGCGACATCCAGAGCATCCGTAGGCATAAAACAAGCTTGTGCTGCTTATGATGCGGGGCGGTGCCATGGAGCGAGGCGGACGGCTGTCTCGAAGAGCTTGCTGCTTGGGTAGTCGATGGGCGTTGATTCTCGTTTGCGCTGGCACTGTTTTTCGGACGTCGCTAGCGGCTTCAGGTGTTCAGCGGGGCTTTGTGAGTGCTAACCTTATTCGAATGCTTTTCGCAACAAGTTTTGTTGCGCGTTGATATGTTATTATAAAACGCTCAACTGAAGGTTCGTTGTTGCTCCTGCATTATGGGGGTCATGCTAGCAGTTGAGGTTGATGCGCTAATCGAAAGACGGTGTTCGGTTCAAGGCGAACGGCAAGTTAGAGGAGGGTCTCGTGGAAAACATCTTACCGTATGCAGTGTCAGTGGTCACTGCCTTGATTTCAGGTATCTGTGCTTTTATTGCAGCTAAAAAGCAGAGCGATATGGCTCTTGAGGCTGTAAAGGAAGCTAATCGACACGACATGGATAAGCTTTTGCGTCAGCATGAGGTAGACATAGAAAATTTGAAAGAGAAGCATCGCTTAGAGGTCGAGCGAATGGAGATTGAGCACCAGCATCGAATGGAGCTTGATACGGCGGCGGCTCAAAACAAAGCGACTGGCGAAATAGTAGCAAGTCTATTCAGCTCGGCCATGACAAGTCCATACATGACAGCAATGATGGAAGAGCGGATGAAGAAAGAGGTAGAGGGCGGAATTTCATAAGTTCCTGAACCGACGTTTGCGCTGCCGCATAACATGGGAGAATCATTTTGGCTGCGCCGAAGTAGCTGCCTATTGGTTGTTTCCTGACGCGATATTGAAGAAGTAAGGGGGCTATGCATGATTGTTAAGTACGGATACAGAAGGTACGAGATGACCATTGGTCGCGCCTTCTCTTTCAAACTGCAGAAGCTTTGGTTCCCTTGGCGGAGATTTCTGAGGGCTGTGAAAAGGTGCCTTCTGAGTTTGAGGAGCTGGGCCCCTGTGTTGGCTGTTTTTATTCCCATCGCAGTGTTAGTGTTGCTTATTCTTTTTCGTGTGGGTCTTATTTCGGCTGGTGGTGCTATTGTTGAATTCGCGCTCATATTTCTCGGATCTTTCATGCTGCTGGCAATTCGTGAGATTAGGGAAAAGGAAAGCGTCAGACACAGACGCTTGGTAAACCAATGGAATTTCTGCTCTGATCTGCATCAACGCATGGGGAAAGATTTGGCTGTTATTGGAGAGCCGTTCGGGGCGTCTTTTACTTACTGGAAAGCGCTATCTGGTTATAAATCGTTGGATGAAGCTATGGAAAATGCCAGAGAGCTGACGGGGGTCACCGAAGAGGAGTTTAGTAGATTGATAGGCGCTTGCGACGATCTTGAGCGCGCGCTTGATTCGGTTAGAGATGAAGGCAGAGGGATTGGGTTCGTAGATTGTGCACTGGCAGACGATTCGACGTCCCTACTTTTTTGCGCCGAGTCCGCAGTGCATGATTTCAAAGATAAATTACGGGGAGCGGACTATCCAATTTCAGCTGATGTGATTGGCGATATAAGTAGATACTGCCTTTGGATTGTTGGCGACTTGAGGACTCCGTGGCGTTACACTTTAGACATTGCGAGGGGAGAGCTGCTAGAGAAATATGTGGAACGAAATGGCGCTGAGATGTGATCCCTGTACTCGCCGATGGAGTTCATGGCGCAAGCCTGTGATCTTGTGAACTGGTGTTGATTTACTGACGGCGAGTGATATCTAAGATCGCAAACAAAAGTGAGGCTCATGATTTTGATTGGCGGCTACGCACTAAAGAAAGCCATGAAGAGATGTGAAGATTTAAACTTGCTGATCAAATGCAAGGGATAAAGCTATTCGGAGGAGAAAAGTGCTTCCCCTGTATTCAGAATGAGCTAGACAGAATTGCAGAGGCGATGCGTCTTTTTGAATGCTATGCATCGAAACGGATCTTTGGAGCGCATCGGTATCGCTTCGGCTATCTCAAAGATGGACGCTAGTTGCTCGAGCCTAGCTGATCTCAGTACTATCGAGTGATCTGACTGAATGGAGGAATTGGAATATGATCGATTCTCTCGTGGCGGCTTTTGCGGATCGTGTCCCCAACGTTGGCGTAAGCGTCGTTTCTCCCAATGCGCGAAGAACGGCCATCGCCTAGAATCTTCAAT
>ERZ773162.946-NODE-946-length-27058-cov-13.609266_pt1 | contig 27058 bp, 23 predicted proteins | sample MGYA00511113_ERZ773162 | MGnify/ENA primary metagenome ERZ773162 (study PRJEB29015, sample SAMEA2737807) | human gut metagenome | biome: human gut; feature: human-associated habitat; material: faeces | place: China | collected 2012 ... | reverse complement strand
CTTGATCCAATCGATAGTGGAGTTTTCTTTGGCACCTTTGGAGCCTGACGAACCTGACGATCCTTTTTGCGGATTCGTGGACTTGGGACCTGTATACTTTGTATCAACCTTAACCTGCTTAACTATATCATCCTTAGCGTTTTGAAGATAATTAGAGGCATTTTCTTGTATTTGTTTTTCTGCTAAATCGGTAATAACACGTTTTTGAGTAGAACCTGAATATTCTTCGTCTGTACCAGAATAATAGTATTTACCATTTTTCTTATCAAGATAATTTCCAAGTTTATCTGTATAGATAGATTTATACTTATCACCGTCAGCAAAGGCTTCAACTCTTGCATTTGAAAGATAATCTAAGTCTTTCTTCGCAGCATAATATTGTTTCCAATATCCAGTTGCCAAACCAAGAGATACCATTACATTATTTAAAGCATCAATATCTGCACTTGTGTCAAGAGCAGAATCCATCAATTTTTGAGCAATATAAGCCTGAAATGCCTTCCTGCCAGATTCTGTAGTCTCACTTTCGGCTGCTAATTGTTGAATTTCTTCAGCTGTTGCATTAGATAAATCTCTTGAATTCCAAGCAACTTGAGCATGTTTTTCCGCTAAAGCAGCAGCAACAACTTCTGCTGAATTTTCTATACCCATCAATTTTAAATATTGAATAGCTACATCAGCAGTGTCATCACTTAGTTGCTTCATAATAGGCTGTGCGTAAACATAAGCAGTAGCTAAATCATTGAATGCATCTTGACAAGCATTAATATCTTTTGGAGATTTTGTGATTGTAGTTATAAATTTTCCGTATTCTTTAGTATAGCCACCGAATTTTTCTTTAAAATCCTTGTCATCCAAAAGAGAGTAATCGAAGACTTTATCTTTCTCTTTTATTGAATCCATGATTTTATCGAGTTTTTCAAATCCAGCAGACATTGCGTTGATACCAGAAATAACCTCTGTAGTAGATGCAGACTTGCTAGATGGAGCATTTGTATTTAAATATCTCTTTTTTGCTTCTGTAGCATCTTTAACATATTTTATAATATCATTCCATCTGTCAATTTCTTTTGATGTATCAATGCCTAATTCCGTAAACATGGACTCAGTTTCTTTTTTAGTAATCCCTAATTGAGATACTGAATTAGAAACTGCTGTGTCGTATTTAGATTTTAAATTTTCATCAATTTTAAAACCAAGATTTAATCTAACGTCAATAGGATTTAATTTTAATAAATTCGCTATTTGCTGAACAATTTTTTCAATAGCATTTTGATTTTCTTCTGACAAATCATTAGGATTTAATTCGAGTAATTTAGAATATGCATCTGATACAGCTTCCCGATCAGAATCATCTAATTGTGTCAATGGAAGAATAACATGTTCTCTAACCCATGCATAAGGATCATTAGCATCCATTTCAGAAGCAACAGAACTATTAAGATTAGAAACAAAATCGACCGCAAATTTTTGAATATCCTCGCCAAATTCACCATTAGCAAGTTCACTAAAACTACCTTTTGATTTCATTGTAGCGACAAGAGATGGAACAAAATCTTTCCATGCCAAATCAGCTTCTTGTTGTTTTTGAGATTTTGATTGGAAAGCATTAGAAGCATCATCTTCAAGAATTGGCATTAATTCGTCAGCCTGCTCTTTTATCTTTTCTTGCAGTTTATTCTTTTCTTCATCGGTAAGCTCCCACAATTTAAGATAAAAGTTGTATGCATTTTCATTGTCAGCCTTTTGGGTTGCAACATTTATTACATCAAAATCACCATTTAATTCAGATAGCCTATTTCCATCTAATTCTTTATTAAATTCTTTTAATGCAGCTGTTAAAGCATTATAATATTTAACGCCATCACCAGAAGACGTATCAACAGAAATAGTATAATCATCTGATGAAAAATCAAAACCATTTTCAGAGATGTTTTTTATTGTATTAAGCGTGTCATCTATTTTCTGTGATTCAACATTATATTCCTGTAATGCAGCACTGGCTTCTTCTACTTTGACTTTTACACCGCCAAATAATCCTGCAATATCTTGAGAAATTTTATAATTATTTAAATTCTCTTCGGCTTGCAACAATTCCTTTAAATCTTCTGAAGCAGTTCGACCATTCTGACCAAGAGTTAAAATGGCATTTCCATTATCATCAAGCGTCTGATATAAAGAAGGAAATTCTTCACTCAATTTCTTTGTAATATCAAGATAAGATTTATAATCTTCATCAGATAATGAAAGATTTTTATTAGTAGAAGTATCAACACCCTCTGACAACTTTTCATAAGAGGCGGCTAATTCATCTACAGTCTTTTTATGGGACTCGTACTTTGAATTTAATTCAGAATACTTTAAATTTAATTCTTCTGTGAGTTTTATTGCGTTTTCATTTTTATGGATATAATTATCAAAAGCTTTGACCGCCAATGAAAGGACTTCAGCGGCAGCAAATGTTGCAAGCATACTTCCTACCATAGCAAGTGCTTTTAAAGCAACAGTCGTACCTTTACTTGCAGTAGCAGTAGCCCTTAATTCTGTTTGTGCTGCTTTTTGTTTAGCAACAAATTCATCTGTAGATCCAGCAACTCCTTTTGTCTCCAAAGCATATTTCTTTGCAGCCGCACTAGTATTAGTCATCTCAGTCGCCATTGCTTTTTCTAACGGAATACCACTTGCAACTTTTTCTTCAAGTTTACGCAACGCTTTCTCGTCTAATTCGAGAGCAAGTTCCTGTTGTGCAATAGCCGCAGTAAGTTTATCATGCTCGATCTTCTTTGCTTTTAATGTAGTTACAACCTTCATATCGCCATCAACATCAACTGTTTTGAATATCGTACTATATTGATTTATACTTGTTTGAATAGTATAATAAAAATAAAAAGGTGATGATGATATGTTGATTAACTGTCCAGAATGTAACAAAGAAATATCCGATCAGGCTGAAACATGTCCTAATTGTGGTTATAAATTACCAAAACCAGAGCCAATTATACAAGGAAATTATTGCCCAAGTTGTTTAGATTGCGGTATTAAAACAACGTTATCTATTTGCCCTTATTGTCATGTAAGATACAAAGATTCCATCACAGGAACATGTGATGAAGTTGATAATTATACCAAGAATCACCCTGAACTAAAAGAGTCCCCAGAATTCAGTCAGGAAGCATACAACAAAAGAATACATTATGTACCTACAGAATATTATTCTCCATCTTCATCAACTCCTCATTGTCCCAAATGTGGTTCAACCGCCATCACAACTGGTGCAAGAGGTGTAAGTGGCTTCTGGGGCTTTATTGGTGCAAGTAAAACCGTCAACCGCTGCGGGAACTGTGGGTATACGTGGAAGCCGAATGGGAGATAAACCCTATATATATATAACAAAAAAAGGAAGAGGAAATCTCTTCCTTTTTCTGCAAGATCATGGTATATAATACCAATCACCCGTCCTAGAGAATAATAATAAAACCGACATCAATCGTCACACTTTATATTCGGTTTTCAATCGAATGATATACTAGCTACACGTTCCTCCATCCAATTTCATTATCATAGTACATCTTTCTCAACAAAAAGTCAAGATTGATGCTCTAGTTTACTACCAAGTAAAAGCTCACATATTTCTATATACGCCCCACATTCTCGGAATCTCTTGCATATACCAATTGACTCCAATTTGTGTATGCTCAACTCTTTCATAATATATATAATAAGCACAGGTCACACCTGCGCTTATTATTAATGATGAATTTGTATGTCCTGCTTCGTGGTCACACCTCTATCAGGTCAAATACTGTACTTCGTGGTCACACCTCTATTACAGTATATTCATATTAGCAAATATTACATATAATGTCAATAAAATTTTATAATAAATTTTTAAATCCTAAAATAGATTCATATTCAGTATTGACATTATATATCTTTGCACCCAATGTTTTAGATAAATTATAAAAATCTTTTTTTAAATCATTTTTATAACGTAATAACTGAGATGGAACTATATCTGCAATTTGTAATCCAATACAATTATCTCCTTTCACAGTAAAACCTAATGAAGTAAGATATTTTTGAGTATCTTCCTTTGAAAAATAAATTGAACCATTTTGAATATATTCATAGAAAGATTTCTGCAAATATGAATTTTCTTTTAATGTTCTTGATTCTACACAAATTTGTCCATAAGCTTTTTTATTTTTCAAATAATGAACATAATTATCTAATAAAGCATAGAATCCTACATCATAATTACTATGAGAGTTATCAGAATATAATTTTGACATCATATTATTGTTAAAATATATTCCTATGACATCAAAAGGTGTTGATTCAATTAAATTAACTAAATCATTCCAAAAAGAATCTCTTTTATTGGCATCTTGTAAGTTACTAAATTCTTTTCTATTCTTTTTCATATCAGAAAAATGAAAAATAATATCAGTCCTATTAAAATGTTTTTTCTTCAACTCATTGACATTTTTCACAAAAATATCTTCATAATAATTTCGTTCAATAGATATTCCAGAAAAGCAAAAATATTGATTGTATTTTGTTGGTTTTGTTTCATCTGCAAATAATAAATATTCATCCATAACATTCCCTCAATCATTAGTATTTAATATTTCTATTATATACCAATGACCAGCAGGATACCATCAGAACGTATGTTTAGGTCATCTGGAAAATAGGCTGGCTACTATCACAGCTTTCTTTAAATACAAACTATAATCAGGATTTGTATTTGATTTATATAGTTGCGCTGAGACAGGAGAGTAGATGTGATATGAAAAGAGAGCCATTTCTGACTCTCTTATAAATTAACGTATATCCCGTAAGGCACGAATGAAATAATTTAACCTACCTTTAACATTTTCTGGATTGGCAGTACCATTAGTACAATATTTTTTATATTCTTCATTAGTATCATAGGACTCCAAGAAATCACCCAACCATTCAAGATATTTATCTTTTGGTTTAGAATCTTTTAACACACGATACATACCGTAAATTACAAATGGGAGAGTATTCAATTTGATTCTTAATGAATCATCATCAAATACAGTTGCCAATTCATTCATTGCTTTTTTAATCAGATCAACTTTAGTCAATGTTTCTACACGAACTTCGGGACCATTTTCGCCAACAAGATTGTTATAATACAGAATGAATCTATTCATATCTTTATTTCGAAAAGATCCAAAATCATATTTATCACTTGCTTCTGTCAGCATCAAAACTTGGATTACAACATCACGATCTGCATTACGTTTACACTGTGCCTGAGTGAGATTCATTTCCAAAAATGGATGTGAGGCTAATTCATATATAATATCTCTAACTTCATCTGATTCAATAGCAGTACGCTTATGCCCATTGGTTAAAGGATGTCCCTGATTAATACGGAAGAATACTTCTTTGACCTCATCAGGAGTAGCGTCAGTCATAGTAATTAAAACTAAGTTTGCATCATTAAATCTGCTTTGAACTGCTTCGTCCAAGTCTTTAAATTTCTTCCCTGCAATTACATATTCTACACCATCAATTTCTACTGGTTTACATGAGTCAGATAATCTAAATTTATCATTTGCAAATTCATAAAGAGTGTTGAATCGCTGCTTAAAATCGACTACATCTACTTTCTGTGTGTCAGAATGTTTGTTGAGTAAAGCTGGGTATACAGGATATTCTCTCAGGATAGTGTCAATAAACAGGCTCTTTTCTGGTGTTTTCCAAATTCCTGCCCGTCTTTGAATCGCTAAATCAAAGTTGTATTTGTTGCTGTTTATTTTTCCAAGTACTGATTTGACACTAATGCCAGTTGTTTTGATATCTTTCATTTATATACCTCCATACAAAAATTATACTATTTTGAAAATAGCATATAGGAAAATTTTTGTAAAGAGCAAATGGCTAGAAAATACAAATTTTTATATTTTATTATTCGACAAAACATGCGTTCTGGTTTATTTGTTTTTGTTAATGTGTTAAAATGATATAGTATACAAGGTGGTTGCAGTTCACCACTCTGTAATCTGATAAATGCACGTCCTTGTATACTAATGAAAAGTGGTAGTGCCAAATTTGTAGTATGGCACAGTTTTTTTGGAAATAAATATTCTGCTCGTTCTGAGCAACACATTTCCCAACTTTATGAAATCTACAAAGAAGGGAGGTAGAAATTGGGAACGTTACAAATATTAATAAGCGGCGGACTTTTAGTTTACGGTTTTCATTTCCTTTGCGTTTTGACAGAAACCATAGGAAAATGTGTACTTGCTAAAATCTGTAAAGATTACAGCGATACGAAAACCAAAGCTTTAGCTAAAATGTTCACGAGGATTAAAAAAGTTTTCAAGAAGTAATTCTACTTGTGTGCCAATATATTTATTTCCTCCTATAAAATGTGAGGGCTGGTCATCACGACAGTCCTCTATTTTATTATTCTCTGTTTTTATTTGATATGAAATCGATATTTCTTGGAATATATGTTCTCTCTACCAAAACATTCCAATTTGTTATATAATACACTTACAGCGTTATTGAAGTGTAGTCACTTCCATGTTTAAAGGTGATCCTCAAACAGTCACCAGCCTATAGTATGATATTCAAAACAATAACAACTATTGGAGGTGGCTATCATGGATGTAATTAAATATGCTGTTGAGTGTGACTCTTTATATAATGTAGTCGCTTTCTTTATGATATGTACTCTGCTTGGATTCGTAACATGGCTTTTATATAAAGTTGTGTTAGCTCTCTTTGGGTTAATCCGATACATAATAAATAAAGTTACAAAATATAAAGATGTACATGCAAAAGCTCAGTGCAAAAATGCTTCATTAGAGGTTGACTTGCATGAGAGAGATAGAATGGGGACTGAGTAGAGCAGTTCCTATTTTATTATTCTCTTTTTATTCCATTCTTATCTTGTCACTTTGGAATAAAAGTGTTCAAACGCAGGAGATAAGTTTCCTGTATTTATGTAATCCATCACAGATTACCCTGTTGTATCAGGAGTACCGAGCGCATATTCACCAAGCATCGTTGCATATAACTTGATGTGGAAGTTGTCGCTACGGTGAGGGCTTATCTCGGAGAGATCTGTCCCATCGGATTCCTTGAGCGTCACGCTATTACGAACCTAATTATGTCGCCATAATAGGAGAGTGGTGATACGTCTGCATTACCAGACCGTTGTACGCAGTTCCCGATTATTGTTCCAATTATTTATTTATCACCATGTATCTCATGGATAACATACTCTAAACCTTTGTATCCAAAGTAAATTATGTATGTTGTCGGCATATTCAAAAACAAGTGAGGGAATACATTTTATCCCTACCGACATTATTGAAAGAGAGTGCTGCGCTTAAAGCGGTAGCCATAGTTGGAATTACTCCAAGTTTATTTACAATAAGATCTAAAATATCTACAAGTTTTCCACCAGCATCAATAGCCCCTTTAAGAAAATCAGATGACATAAAATCATTTGATAATTCTTCAAGCTTTGCTTTAGTCTGATCGATAGAATATTGAATTGATTTCTGATATTCCTCTTGTTCTCTCATTGCAGATCCATTGGCATTCAAAGCTTCCTGATAACTTTTCTTAAGAACGTCAATGTTAGATAGCGCGGCCGCTAATGCATTACTTTGGTTCTTTCCTGCCAGTTTCTCCAGAAGGGATGCCCGATTGACATCAGATAAACTATCCCATTTTTCTCCAATTCCAAGTACGATATCATATATGTCCTTAAAGGTATTTTCATCTTTCATAATATCGAAACCTGTCATACCTTTAATTAAATCACGAAGTTTAGAAGTAGATTCAACCATTCCTTCAGTATCTTCGCCCATCGACTTAAGTTCGGCATCTGCACCACGAAGTCTTGCTGAAACGGTCTTCCACATATTTCCAGTTTTTTCTTCATCCTGCAGTACACTATTAGTTGCAGTAATTAAAGCTACAGATTTCTCAAGAGATGTATTTGCAGCGTTAAAAGAAGCTGCACTTCGTTGTAATGCCGTACCAATACCAGAAGACGAGATTGCCTCATTGTTTGAAACCTCGTTAAAAACGTCTACAATATGTTCAGCTTGATCAGCTTGTAATTGAAAGCCTTTTAATGTAGAAATGAGAGATTCATTTGCTCCTTGAATATCAATATCATCACCAACATTTTTATAAAGCTGTGATACACGAGCTAATTCTTTTGAATCTGGGATATTATAACCATTTTTTGACCATGCTGCAGTAGCATCAATGGTATCAGATATTGTTCCACCGATATTCTTAGCAATTTCTGCGTAACTATCAAAATCTTTATAAATCTGTGTTGAACTTGCTTCTGACACTTTTGCTAAGTCAATAATCTTTGAATTGATATTGGTTACAGTTTGAGCAATCTGTTTTCCTTTTTCAATGATATCGTTAAAACCAAAATATGTACCAATCGTTCCAGCTAATCCATACCAAGCCTTTTCCTTGACTACATCAAAGAATTTCTTACCTTCCTGACCAGCTTCTCTGATTCGCTGTGATATTTTGAAAAATTGATCCGCAATATCAGTAGTGTCAGCCGCAGGACCTAACATTTTAAGCTTCTGAATTAATCCTTCCAACTCAGACTTGAATTCTTTAGACATTGCAGAATTCTTTTTCATGTAATCAGAAATTCTGGTAATCAGCTTATCACGAGAGATAGCAGTGGAACCTTTTTCTAATCCTTTAAAGCTTGTCGCAGCTTTATCCAGTTCTTCACGCATGGATTTAAGCTTTTTGATTTCTGCTTCATCTACTAATTCAGGGTGGTTCTGGAATTTTGACAGTTCATTACGATATTTCGTAAGAGTATCTGAATAGCTCTTTAAAGCATCAGAATAATTGGAACTTCTATCTTTAGGATCTCTGTTACTGAACTCACGCATCTTAGCTTCGTACTTATTAAGTCCATCCATCATAGATTTTAATTCAGAAACCTGTGCGGCTTTAATGCTTTCTTGAGCTTTCTGCATGGCTGAATCGGCACTTGTTAATGCTTGATCAAGTTTTTCTGCGGTATTGACCCACTGAGCTAACGCGTCAGCAGGAGCAGCTTTTGAATCAACAAGCTGATCTAAAGTATCTTTTGCCTCGATAGCATCATTTTTTAATCGTTCTACTTTTTCTTGTTGCTTTTCAATAGCAGATGCATTTTTGCCAGTGCCTTTATCCTGAGCTACAAGTTCATTCAGTCTTTCGACAGCGCTTATGTATTCACGAACAGCCTTTAATTTTTCATTCCATGCAATCTTAGTTTCGCTTTCTTCCGCTTTAACTTCAGCATTGATAGCGGCTAGATTTTCTTCATGTGCTCTTTTAAGACTAGAAATAATCTGATCAATGGTTTTTTGAAGATTTAACATATTACCCTGAATATTGCTAAAATCACCAAAATTCAATAAGCCATTGTTCATCTGCTGCATCATTGCTTTTGCATCAGAAGTGTCTCCATAGCTGTACTTGGAAATAGCATCAGACAGTCTTTGACTTTGAGATTTTGTCCATTTGAGAGCCGCTTCTTTTTCTTGCTCAAGTTTTTTCTCAGCGGAAGCTTTTTCATCTAAGTCAATCTTAGTAATCTGCTCTTTGATTTTTACCAATTCTTTATAATCAGTAATTAAATCTTTTACAAGCTGATCATATCGTTCAGTGCTAATGGCACCAGCCATTAATTGTTCATGATAATCTTCGATTTTATCTTTTACAACTTCTAATTCAGAAGATAATTCTTCATATTTAGGAAGGGAATCTAGTTCATTTAAATTTTTTTGATGTCTTTTGTCATTTTTTGAATTCTTCTCATCATCAAAAATTGCTTTTCTCCGAGTGTATTCCTCTAATGCTTCATCTCTAGCTTTGTCAATCTGAGGACCCTTTAAAGCATATTCCTGCTGCTGCCGCATATAAGAAATTGTTTCTTCAATAGCCTTAATGTATTCTCTCTGATATTCAATTGCCTCTTCGATACCAGAAACAGAAGCAGTTGGATTGTTAGATAAAATCTTATCTCTTCTGTCTTCTAATTTTCGCAACTCATTATCTGCATCAACAATAAGTTTAGTGATTTTTTCATAATCCGTTACGGATACTTTTGTTCGAAGATCATAGTCACCATAGTCATTTCTTTTATAATATCTGTTCTCAATTTGACCATTATCACTTTGGAAACGTAATGAAACATTTGAGTCTTTTCCAAATTCACCGACCTGTTTTAATAGCTTCCAAGTGGCAACATGATTTTTTAATTCTTCATCCTGAACTAATACCAATTCATTGATACGTGAAAAATTCTTTTCTATAGATTGCCCCGCTTCCTGAGCACCATCTATAATGTCTTCATAGTATTGTTTGTTCTGATTATCTGTAGCGGTTTCCTCCGTGCTCGCAGCAACCTTGCCATTCGCTTCAACAAATTCTTTCTTTGCATCTGCCGCTTTTTTTGCGCTTTCGGCAATCTGATTCATCAATTCAGCTTCGAGTTGAAGAGGAGACTTAGATTCATCTACGGAAGTCTGGACACCGGCATTAGCTTTCGCAAAATCTTCTTTTGCCTGCGCAGCCTGATTAGTGGCCTGCTGTACCTGTTCCATGGACGTAAATTCAGATGAAAGATTCGTTTCAGAGGACGGGAGAGGAGTAGAAGATTTTAAAGAAGTGAGTTCTGTTTCAAGAGCCTGTACTTTCTGAGTTAAGGTCTCAATCTGCTGTAATGAATCATTTAACTGAATTCCTTCACCTAAAGATGTTTTGATGTCCGCAGCTGCACTAGAAACCTTACCTAGCTCAGTTACGATAAGTTTTAACTGCTCTATAACTTCTGTTAAATCTGTTTTTCCACCAAACAAATTATCCAATGGAGAACCTTCTGAATCAGCCTTCATGGCATTTCTAACTTTAGTTATTTGACCATAAGCCGCAGAAGCTTTATTCCAATATGATTTATCTGAATCCTCGTAAAGTTTATCATGACCATAATTTTCTTTAATACTAGCTCTGAGATTTTCGATAAATTTCTTATATCCTTCGATTTTACCGATTGTTGTATCAAACTGACTTGGATCAAATTTATAAAGAAGCTCAGAAGTATAATTATCTCCTCTATAAGTACGGAATAAATGTTCCCGTAAATTCTCATAAGCTAATAAAGCATTAGATGCCTTCTTCTGTAGTTCTTGCTCCATTTCATTATCAGAACCGACATCAATATTCATATTAAATTTCATATTGAGATTGCTTACTGCTTCTGATACTTTTTCAATTGTTTTTAAAAGAGGAGAGAGTTCTTCACCATCACCAACATCAGAAATAACAGAACGGAGAGAAGAGAGATGATCTTTAATGTCTCCAAATACATTTAAAACAGATTTAAGCTGTTCTTCGTCAAATAATACCTGACCAGATTTTTCAGAAGATTGGATATTTTTCATATCATCTGGAAGAGTATCTAATTTTCTATGAAAGTCTTCTACAGTAGTTAGTACCTGATCTAATGTATCCTGAAAAATTCTTAACTGTTCTAACCCGAAAGTATTATTAGAATTTTTAAAACTATCTTCTAAAAGATAGCCATATTCTGCTTTAAATTTAGTAATTGCTTCCTGAGCAGACATGGACCCATTTTCAATAGCATCAAAATATTCAGAGAACTTACTGGAATCGTAATAACCCCATTCGTCCATTCGTCCGATATTATTAAGTTTTAAAAATGCTTCAAAAGTTTCTTTTGCTCCATCTGTAAGATTATTTAGCTTGCTTCTTAAATCACTGACACCACTTGCATTTTCAGCATCCCTAAGTTCATCGCGTAAAGCAGAAACCTTATTTCTATAACGTTCAATTGTTTGTGCCTGCTGCTCTAATTGTTTAGAAAGCTCAGAAAAATTGCCTTTTGCTCCAAGTTTTCCAAAAATCTCTTCAATATCAAGCCCATATTCTTTAAACTGATTTAAAGCAACAAAAACATCTTTAAAATCCTGAACTTTAATAATACCTCTAAGTCCTTTTGACTTTTGTTCTGCCTTTTCAATTACAGTTCCAATTTCTTCAAAATTAGGTACAAGAGAAGCTGTATCTACTTTTAATGCTTTTAAAATATTATTTATATTTACAAGATTTTTTGCATCAGTATCCGACATACTTCTGTTAAATTTTTTATATGCTTCTTGTAAATCATCCAGAAGAGTATCAGTACCTTTAAAATACTTTGAAATGTTTTCACCGCTCAAAGATGTTTCAAGTGTTTTTAATACTGCGTTTAATTTTCTTTTATCTAAAATAGTCTCGACATCGACTACTTGTTTTAATTTATTAAGATCAATTGTGCCGCCGTCAGCCATTTATTTCCCTCCAATCATAATAAAGAATATAAAGATTCCGTGTATATCCTTAAAAAATCTTTTTGCATTTTTCCATTCTGGTATCGTTCTAACCTATTTTTAAAATCCTCTAACGGAGAAAGTTCTTCATATTCCGCAGGTCTTCCCCAATGTTTATAGTATGGATAAGGAGTTCTCCAATATATATCTCCGTTATGATAAGCGCCACCATGATAACCACCTCTAAATATGGTGTTGTATAATCCTGATTCACCTCTTGAATAAGAACCCGCAGAACGATGACTATATGTAATTTTATTAGGATTAAAATCATAGGAATATTCTTGTGTTGCTTTATCATATTTTGTCTCAAGCAAGTCGTATAAACTTCCACGTCTATTATAGAATTCTGGATTATATGATCCATAAAATTTATCTATTGCAGATTCATACATATTTTTTATTTGAATATCAACTGAATTTATAAACTTTGGAAATGTTTTCTCTATAGCCTTATTATTAAGTTCGATAATCTCATCTTTAACATACTTTTCAATGTTCTTTTCAAACTGAGCAAACTGACTTTTTAAGTTGCTTCCCATTTCTTCCTCCCGATCCTCATTCATATAAAATAAAAGACCCTACGAGCTGTGACACCCGCAGAGCCTGGTTAATATTGTAATAAAATTTCAATGTGCTATAATAGTAGTGCAAGAGCTTGCGATTTACTGTAACCCGTCAACCATCCTATTCACGTACCATTTGGTACAGAAAGGCGAAGGTGATTTTTATACTTCGTATAATTTACACAAAGCAGCTTACTCTACCAAATTTCGTGTCCACACCATGAAAGGAGGTTTTATGAGTGAAGCTGTATTAGTTTCTCTGATTAACGGAACGACAGCAATTATTGTTGCAGTCATTGCTCTGTTTAAAAAATAGGGAACAAATTAATAATGAATAGGAGTTGAGCTAGATGACGATCTAGTTCGTAGAAGAGAAGTCCGTATCAAACCAGGTGCGGCTTTTCTGTTTTTATAGCACATTGTAAATTTATTTCACCCTCTTTAAATCAGCACCGCTACCTGCATACTTCTTGAATACACGGTCCAACGTCTTGCCCATTTTCTCTACAGTAGCATTATCTAAATTCTTCACCTCATCAGCCAACTTACCAATTACAGGATCGAGAAGAGTCCCAATCAGAGTCCCAAATCTTTCTACCTGACTTGCAATAAATGCATGAGGTTCGTAAGCGTTGGTTCTTACATCTTCACGAGCCATACTAATCACGGTATTTAATTCAGCCATTTCGCCTTCAGGAATTTTTACCATAATCTTATCCAGAATACCTGACTCTTTAAGTAGATCATATTCCTCATGGAAATTTTCACCGATAGTAATATTAGTATAGTTCTCAAGAACGATACGACAGAAGAGGAGATACTGTGCGGCGGAGTTTACGTGAACATTCTTGTTCTTGTCGTACATAGTCACTTCCATTAACTTTTCTGCGAGTGTTACCTTTAAGTTAAATGGAATATACTTCTTAATTTCCAGAGTATCTTCTAAATACTGATCCTTTAAATTTTCGTTAGCTCTGTTGTTATATTCAGTTGCAAGTTTTTCAATTGTAATCTTATTCATTCCTTTTCTCCTTTACATCAGACGTGTATTTATCACATTTTCCATCATGGATTTCTTTCTGAATACGCCCTTCAATTGCTTTTTTAAGTAAACTACAGTTTCGTTTGTACCTTTTACATCCGATGCAGCGGGATCTGAATTCTTCCAGCTGTGGGGCATCGTCAAAAACCCCGATGTAATTCACAGGTCGTATCGTCAACTCTATTCGTGGATTCTCTGAATCGTAATAGATGCGCTGCACACGTTCACATGTCACATTGTCATCCACCCAAACAAGTCCTGTTTCTGTAATTGCATCAAGTAGGCACTTGAAGAAATTATTTGGGTCTTTATCTATACGATCAAAATAAAAAACAGCATCTATATAAAAATGCTGTAATGGATCTGGTTTTAAATTATAACCTTGTTTCTTTACTTCTTGTATTACATATTTTTTAAAATCTTTTTGATATTTTACCGCTTCAGGAGTTTTATAACTCATAGCCATAGGTTTCCCATTTTTCATAATAGCTCTATAAGCTAAATAATGATTGACAGAAACTCCTAAAGGCGATGTTAATTTTAATACGTCACTCATTCTTTCTCCAAAACAAAAATGCCCTTACCAAATACTGGCAAAGACATTTACAATATGTTATAATATTTCTGCACTCACCAATCTTATGTCTGTAATTTCAGAAGAAAGTTCTTGGTGAAGTCTATGTATATGTGTATTTATCCATATCTAGTACACGTCAACGCTTACAACCGTTTTCGTTTAGGCAAATGGGAACAGGTTTGTGAACATTGGCGGTCTTACCCTAACAGGTAGATAATTAAGTTCATTCTGTAGCCACGGTCAAACTTTCATGTTTTTTTGACACGTCTATCGTGGGAGAGGTGAGTGCATTTTCTTTAGTAAACACAACTTTCTTTCGCCAAAGCTAAGATGGATTATGGTAAGTTGTCACCTTTCTCGAACCTCCACAGTCGCCGCATTCCATCACGGGTTCTGCTTCTCAGGTAATGAATGCATTTGATGAGTATGCGTCTCAAATCCTTTTATTCATAATATAGAGAGTCGATCTAATCCATCGGCTCTCTATAATTTATAATCTTTCCTTGTTTCTTTCCCAACAAATCTTCCATGTAATCGAACCAATGTATATTAGGAAATATTTTTTGATAATCTTTATACATTAACTTCTCATTATAATTCATATGTATCACATAGATGATCACATTCTTCATATGTCCACATATTCTCATGAAACCATCTACATCATGCCAATTATCAGCATTTCTCTCTATTAATATCCTGGTATTTATATGCGAAGTATCTATTGCTAATAACTTTACATATCCGCTTGAAACAACTCTTTCTTCTGCCATTTATTATCCCCTTCCATAATTTTGTAGTGTAATTATACCTTTGGAAATATATGGTTTCCATACCAAAAATATGGAAGAATTGGAAATAAATGGAAGAGCATTTTTGATTTGACAAAACTTTCCTTTATGAATATACTTAATAGTGCATAAGCAGGTACGCATACTTATGAAACTTTCGGCACATAAGAAGAAAGGAGAGTTCTGCTATGCAATTTGATTTGCAAACCATTTACTACATTACAATGATCAGCGTTACGGTTGTCAGACTGATACGTGACATTGTTAAAGACATCATGGATCGACATAAGTAACTAATTAACAATAGATTTTATTTAGCATGAGTTCAAGTATAAGGAGTCTGACCAATTCCTCCGAATAGCAAATATCTTATGTATAGATACAGAAGTAGAATTGCTAAATAAAATCACCTCTTGAATTTATCAATAATTAGTGGTATATTAAATATGTAGTAAATATGCAGAACTCAAAAGTTCGTGAACTGGTCATTCACGAGAAGAGTAGTAGAAATAAGCATCCAAGTGTATTGGGTGCTTATTTCTGTATTATAGGAGAGCAGCAGATCTTCCTGACTATTTTTCACTGTTCATATCCAGTACGTCATCACAGGTATATCATCTGCTTTTACAGCCATTATCTTGGCTAACCATTATAATTTATGTTCACACCAAAGCTTATAAAGTTCATTCATCTGCGGAGACTTCTTCCATACAAAAACAATTCTGTTTTCATTTCCGCAAATAATATCCACCAACTGCCCAGCAGACAAAGATGAATTTAAATATTTATAATTCTGCTGCATATTAGGAATATATCTTACTTCTTCGGTTTCATATTCAGCTTGAAAAATATCACTATATTCTTTTATATCCTGTCACTCCTTTGAAAATCGTAAAAAATAGGCTATACTGAAATACTGAATAGTAAATCGGCATAGCCTACGACTTTAATAACTCACTATTCAATATCATCTTTTTTTACCTCATCTGTTTTAACAGATACAGGCTTTTTATACATAACTTTCTGAACCGTCTTCTTAGGTTCGTCCTCTTTTAGAATTTCTTTGATAACACGTTTTACATCATTATCAAAAGTTTCCAATTCACTTAAATCACATCTTGATAATTCATTTTTAGCTTTAGCTTTATTCTTTGTCTTTGTATACTCAGATAAAACTAAGAAAATCATATAATGATCTCTGGTATCAGTTACAGTACGCCATGGTGTAAATGAAGTGATCTCTTTACACGTATGGCACACATGATATTTTTTACCACAGATACTACATGTTGCGTTTAATTCTTCTGACATGGTTTCCTCCGTTATAATTACTTGGTATACTCTATACAAAATGGACTTCCATAACATTCAAGATTATTGTCAATGGCTTTATTAAATTCCTCTTTTGTTACATATACAAAATGATATCCACGATGGTGAGTGTATTTCCCACTCAAAACGCTTCTTATACTACATAAATCCAACTGAATGCCAAATGCATTAATACTTTTTCTGGAACATAATCCAACGCTTTTGAAGTATTTATTATTTTCAATACATTTTATAGGAGTAGAAGTATTCACTGTATCATCTTTAAAAATATTTTTTCTACGATAATTTTGTGGATCATAGATACACCATCCAAGTTTTGCACCTTGTTTTAAATATTTTTGTATAACAGTATAACTAAGTTTAAATTTATTTTTTAACATGCCGGTTGATACATCTTCATGTTCATTCCAATAATCACAAATTTCTTTTATCAATGACTTAGTGGTTAATTCATTTATATATTGCCAATTTATTTGGGATAAATCGAATAATGTAGATAATTCAGAATTTATAATATTATTCTTTATGTAATCGAAATCAGAAAAACGTGAATCAATAACTATGTATTTTGAAATACCATTTTGAATTGCAAGTTCTTTTTTAAATTCATCATTTACTTGTTCTTCGTATAGGGTTCTTCCGCCAATACCTTCAAATGTTCCACCTGAATGTTGGCTTCCCATAACTTCGATTATTATATTTGGCGGAATAAAAAAATCATAACGATACCTTCCTGTCCAATCAGAATTTGAAGAGGAGTATTCTTTTATAAAATCTATATTCAGAATAGATAATAAAGAATAAATAATCTTTTCTCCTAATGGCATATTATCTGAGCAAAACGGGCATTTAAAACCGTCTGCACTGACATGATCAAGACTTGCTTTAAAAGATAATTTACAATCAGGACAAGTAAACTCAATTTTCCTTTTTGATCCTTGCGTAAATCGTAATTTATCTTCTTCATTTTTAATGAATTTTGATAATTCTTTGTTTGTGTGTCCGACATTATTAACACCTGGAATAACGGCTCTTCCTTGACAACATGAACATCCTGTTTTGCCATATTTTAAATGTGATGCATCTAACCAATATTCTTCTTTCCAAATGCCATCTCTATAAGATGGCCCACAGTCATATCCACATATATTACAAGTATATTTATATTCCAACCTACCGTTACGTCTTCTCATATCAGTTATTGTAATGTCACGTTTATCATCTTTTATTCTATCACCAATATTATAATTCATATTAACTCCAATCCGATAAAGCATTACCTTATAGGCTTTGTTTTATCCCATTCGCTTTTTGCAAATTTTGTATCTTTTTTTAAATACCAACATGTAATTTTCCCTTTTTGATTTTCCTTTTCCCAAATAAAAACGGGTTGACAGCCGTGCCTTGCATAAAAAAGCTGCTGTTTAATAAAATCAATAGGAATTAAATTTTCTCTTCCAAACTCATCTATTTTTTCTTGTAATGTCATATAAAGCACCAATAAAATAGGCATCCATAAATTATGGATGCCTATAATTTAATTTAGTCTTCAGAAACTAAAATTGAGAATAACTTACCTTCTTCATCACAGTAACTGCGCTGCAGATTATATGAAACGGCGTGTTTACCATCAGAAGTCAGATTTAATTCAACACTAGATGGGTCAACCTGTGCTCTCGGACATACAATATAACCAAAATAAGTCTTATTGATATCGCAAACATTGTGGAAAATTGCTTTGATTAAAAGCTTCTTAACCTTTGGTACACTGTCAGTTGTTTTATCAACCTGAACGGTAGCGTCACTTTCTCTATTGTAGTTTACAAATACACGACCAGTAACGTCTTCTGGTAAAGTGATTTTCTTACTAGCTGCATCGAGAGTAAATTTGCCATCACCAGCAACAGCTGCTACTTCATAGGTTTTTCCGAAAGTATTATCGCCGTTGATTACTTTGACATATTTTACTTCTGCGCCCTTTGTACCAACAGGAACGTAATTTAAAGTTACAGTGTGATCAGAACCGATAGCGATTGTTTCAGATACTGGAACAATAATCTTATTGTCAGCAGAAGCAACAATTTTTTCTGTACCAAACTGAGATGCAGCCAGGTCAAGAGAAAACAGAGAGTTACTAAAGCTAAAAGTACCTGTCTGAGCGTTATAGAAAGTGGTGATCTTTGCACCCATTGCATCGGTTACATCAGTACCATCAGCACTTGTCTGTAAACTTGGATCCTCAATCTGAGTATATCTACCAAGTAATTCATTTGTTGAAATATCATACTCTTCAACGGTTTTAATTCTTTCAAGAACTAATTCATTAGGATTGAAAGCCATTATAATTTCCTCCTTTAAAATTTGGTAATAAAAAAGAACCCTATTCGAGTTCTCCGAGCCAATCTAACTGCTTATTATTTATATCTTTCAAATTTACTCCAAAACCAGAGTAACCAGACTGTAATAGTAGACTAGCATTTTTGATTTTTCCGATTCTTTTTACAGAATCCATAAAAGCGTTTATTTTCATATCCCAGACTTGGGAATGATTATATTTAAACCCTTCGCTATTAGTCATAGCTGAGATTAAATTCTTAAGTTGCGAATGATATGGTTTATTTTTTGCCAACATCATTTCTTCTTTCGCATCCTCAATAAGAAACATTTTTGTTGACTCATTTGCAGGATACTTAAAATCACGTTCGATAAAATGAGCTTTGCTCAGATAATCGCAGATAACGTTATAAGTAAATTCATCCAGTGATACGAGATCATCATCTACAATCTGATATAAAAATAGGCCGTCAGAATCAACCTTCTTACCGACCTGAAACTGAGTGAAATCTAAATCTCCAAATAGAAGAGAAGTGGCTACAGGCGGATAGATTTTACATATAAATCCTATGAACAGCTTAAATGGAGTAATAGTAGTATAATCAATACCAATATCCCATAACTGCGCTTTCATTGATGCAGGAGTTGATAACAAACTATGAACCATAGAATAATATTTTTGTTCACCATAATCACAGATTTCGCCCAATGTAGGTTGATGTATTTTGATATGTTCTGATACTACAAAATCTTCTCCTCTATAAATTTTAAGTTCATCGTTGTCAAAATACTGTTCTTTTTTTACTGCCAATACTCGTTATTCCTGATCAAAGATTTTTCGTTAAATGGAGTATAAGCAATTCCATTTAAATCTAATAATTGGAATACAAGAGTCCTTACCAAATAATGATTATCCGTAGTAGACTCTTTTGAGGAGATTAATTTTGCTTGCATTCCGAATATATTTGACCAATTAAAACGTTCACGAATAATTGACCCAATAAGATCATGGCGAGAAATTCCAGTTTTAGAATCAAGTCGATCTGCTTCCTGACAGAAGATAGTAAAGGTGATTTCTGTATATTTCTGAATATTGTTATAACGCGGCAACTCATCGAACATTACCTGATAACAAACATAATTTTTCACTTTTGTCTGCGTATCAGGAATAAAAAGCGCAGGACGGATATTTGCTGAGTCACCAAAATATTTATCCCATTCCCCTAATGGCTCATGAGTTTCTGGGTCCCAATTTATATTCCCGTCTTCATCAAAAAGTTCAGACTCTAATTCTTTTTCGTCCATTGCATATAGCAGTTCAGGACAGTAGAGTAGAGCATTTTTAATTTTATTTTTATATCGAATTGTTTCATCATCAGGAGTTTCACAATAAGCCCGAAGTTTATTTAAAAGATCATCTTTTGTTATTAATTCAGCCATGTTACACCTCCTAGACAATCAACTGCAGTTGCAGTGGTTCAGAATCAAAAGATATATCACCTTTGATAACAGTACACTTAAATGTAATCAGTTTAGTTAGCTGCGATCTATCGTCAGGAAACTTCACTTTCATCTGATTATAAGCAGCTGGACGCCAGGTTACTTTGTCAGTCCAATCTTCGTTACCTATACTGCAAGACCAAGTAAAGGTTGCATCAGAATATTCTTTTGTAATATCATCATCGGAATCTTTAAAAATATTGAGCGTAAGCGTTTTATAGCTGCCACCAACTTTAAGAGAATCTGTAGATGCTGAGATTTTAGAATAAACAGATGGTAGAAGAGCGGGAGCGGATGGATCGGTAGGTGTAACACCATCACTGAAATAATCAGCCCACATACCTATAATATAACCATCGGAATCCTTTTCGATATAATCATGATTTTGTTCAAAGAAAGTCTGATATAAAGTAAGACGTTGAATTCCTAATGGCTGAGAATTCTCAACCTTACTGATTTTCCATGCTATAGGATGATCTGTAAAAGCACTTACGAGTACACGCATAGTTTTACTCTGATCATCGGTATACCAAATTTTGTCAGTAATTGAATTTAAAGGTAATAAAACTTTGTCCTGATTTTCTTGCGTTGTAAATCTAAGATCCGTCCATAGACCACTGTTATACGAGTTTTGGCTTCTTAAAACAGCCCACATTCTACGTTTAATGCGTTCTTTGCCATTACGTTCTATCCACATAAAATTGTAATTAATTGGAAGAACCAAATACTTTGTGAACTGATTTGCTGGCTCACTAAGAATAATCATCCATTTCCTATAAACGCCTTTTTCATCAGGGATATCGCAATATAATCCTGTTGGAAATTCTGCGCCGTATTTTCTTCGAAAATCTTGTTCATAATAGTATAGTTGATCGTTCTTTGTAAATTCCACTGGCTGACTTGGTTTAAACTGAATATAATAATCGACCTGATCTTTATCAATGGACTGATATGATTTGACAATAAATTTTGCATCAATACGAGTTTTTGTTGTACGCTCGTATGTCATATGATCTTTTTTATCTGGCTGATCATCATGATAATAATCGTAAATATAACAAACTTTAGATTGGATGTTATTGCCCCAAGTTTCTTCCATCGCCATATCAGACATTTGTTTGAGTTGCTGACCGATGGTTAAATTTGAGCCGTAGATCCTTTTGGCTTCTCTAAATGACGGCATCTTCATCACCGTCCTTTATTTTTAAAACTTCAACTCCGGCATCTAATACCAATTTCCTATATGCTTTAAAATCAAAATCTGGTTGATTATAAACATCCTGGGCGGCTTTTAATAGGCTCATGACATCCACTACATTTTTATGATAGTAGAGGAGATGATTAAATCCGCCTAGTTTAGTCAATAAACTTTCAAAAGCCTGATTGACATCAATATTTCTATAATCATCACAGGTATTGGGATCTACACAGAGCAATAAGAAATAAATAGAATTTCGAAGATATTTTTTGGTTTCATTAACCTGATTATCTGTAAAGGTTCCATAGAGATGTTTCATTCCGTACCTCCGCTCAGATAATCATTATTTTCATATCCATAATCACGGATGAGTCTGCGCAATGATTTTTCGAGATATTCAACGCGCTCCATATTGCTTTTATAATTAGATTGAAGTTTCTTTTCTTCCTTTCCACCAATTATATTTGCAATATTGAGGATGTTATCAATCTTTGGACGCATCCACTGGATTACCATAAATTGTGCAAAGACATGTTTTACAAAATCATCATCGCTATCCTCATCAACAGGATTAGTGAGAGAGTATGTAAGTGTCATAATTTCATCATCTAATGTAATAGAAGAGAAGATCTTCCTAATATATGGTTTCCCAACGGCTGCATGTAGCCAATTTCTCATTAAATCATAAGCATAATCATCTGGCAGAGAAAAGAACGTGCTATCCTCTACCAATGGATAGAAACAGCTATAAATTTCATCGTAGGTCATAAATCACCTCCGATTTATTAGTGCATCTTAAGGTCTAATCGAGTACCACATACTTCATCAATATAGTTTGCCTTATTAAGCTGTTCAAAAGTTCCATTTTCAATCTGAGTTGCAAACAGTGTAATGATCGCTTCACGAGTTGGAATAGGAAGCTGTGGGAATGCAACTTTGAAGTCCCTTAACGGAAGTTCAATAAGCTTCTTAATATCCTGTTCATCGTACATTTCTTCATATACACGTTTGACATCCATCCAGTGCTCATCATTGATCAGATTTGCATCGTCAATAACAATGTCTGGATTGAAAATAGATTCTGTATGCTCAAGCATGGCAGCTTTTAAATCCTGGTACTCTACGTTACGTACATCACCAGTACCAACAAAGGTATAAGTCATTCCTGTATGTCTACCTGAAAAATAAAGAATTCCTGGGAAAACAGAATGGCACCTAATCATCTCATCAGGACGATAATCTGCATCGGTCTTTACTTTTTTCTCCACAGCTTTTTCTTCTTCTTTCTTAGCGGTATCCATTTCAGAACGAATAAACTCAATCTGTTCATCATCAAGAACGGATGTGGCAACATATTTCTTATCACTGGATTCATTTAAAAGATCAATTAAGACTTTACTTTTGACATCCAGTTCTTTTGCTAATTCAAATAATTTCATTTCGTGTCCTTTCAATCAAAAATTTGGTGAGCAGAAGTAAATCTACCCACCAATAAAAGTCATTAATTAAGCTTCAAATTTCCATACACCAAATCTACGGTTAGTAATGGTTTCAACGCCCATAGTAGTCTTGAACTCGTAATCCTTGGTATCATCGCCGTTGTCAGCAATCTCGGAATGCTCAACAATTTCGTCAGCACCTTCATAGTAGAACTTAACGAACTTATCAATGTTACCTGGCATGATGATAACCTGATTGTCTGCTTCCAGATATGCAGTTTCATCATTGTACTCGAATGGGTTTGGTAATTCTACGATAGTAGTACCTTCAAAGTTACCAAGACGACCCATTGTGTAAATGTCGTTCTTTGCTGCTTCGGAGATCCAGTTTACATCACCAAAACCAGCTAACTCACCAAGAGCAACTTCAGTACCCATGATAACAGCAGTAGAACCAGTAGCTCTCTTAACGTCTGCAATCAGCTCCTTGAAGTTTTTCTTGTTGGCAGTATTTGCCAGACCCTTACGATTCCACTTGGTCTGAACTGGTAACTGCTTAACAGCACCCATAACCTGATTGTGGATCATGCGGTTAACCTGAATAGTGAAAGCACGAGAGATGGCATCGATCAGTTCATTCCAATCTTCAACACCCTGTAAGAATCTGCTCATTTCCATATAAACCTTTGCACCATAGGTAGCGGTCTTTACGGAAATCTCAGAACCCTTATTTAATCTCTGTCTCTCGATGTTGTGATGTCCACCGCTGATTTTAGAGATATTCAGGATCATATCATCAGCTTTAATATAGAAAGAGTTCTTTGTACCAAGAACCATAGTTTTAAACTCTACATACTGACGGAACCACGGATCATTTGCCCAACCAGTAATTAAAGTATTATCCAGAGTCTCTTCCAGAATCTCGAAAATTGCTTCACGAACAGATTCCTTCTTGAATGCCCTCTTAATCTGTAATTCATTTGGGTTCTCTGGTAATCCAGCTACCTCTCTAATTTTATTTCTAATTACAGTGTTTGCCTGAGCCTGTGTCTGACCCTGTAACTGATTTTTATATGTATCGATACAAATCTTTGCGAATGTATGGATATCCTTTAAATCTGTAAAATTCTGCTGCATTACATCACTGTAATCAGCGAAAAATAATCTCTTAGACATAATTTATCTTTCCTCCTTTCTCATTACTCTGCATGATTCTTCATTACGAAGATGGTATATTTGCCGTTTGGCTGCTTATGAAGAATGTAACCAACGAAAGCATTGGTATCAGACTTATCAGTAGCAGAAGTATCCAGCTTGAAAGTACCGTCCTTTACTACGACATACTTCTGTTCATCTGGCTGTGCGCCTTCATCAAAACAAGCCTCATCAACAGAGAATCTGTCACCCTTGTATACTTCGTAAGCACGACCTACCTCGCCAACACCAAGGTAATAGTTATCCTCATCCTGGAAAGACTTGGTATATTCCTCATACAGTTTTACTGGAGTTAAATGAAGAACGATCTCATCTGCTGCAGTTGGAGCAACGGCCTTAAAAGTATCGTTATCCTCCCATTTTGTTGGATCTGGATAAGCAACTACGTTGCCATTATCAAGTTCTTTGTCAGATACAATATTAAAGAAATGGCCGCCAGCCATGGTTGCTAACATGAGAGTTGATTCCGCACAACCTCTACCGCCATTAGCAAATTTTTCAAATACACTTGCCATTTTGATTTCCTCCTTGTTATTTTTTGAAATTTAAGCAATAAAAAAGAACCTCAGTCTGAGATCCTTAACTTAGTTAATATTTAGTTGTAATTAATTCAGAGATTTGAAGTAATCTCCGTAAACATTCTGGTCTTTAGCTGTATCAAAATCTGAGAAAATAGATACTTTATTCTTTGGTTTTTTCTGAGCAGGTTCTGCGTCTACTTCACCAAAAGAAAAGTTCTTAGTAGTTTTTACAAGTCTTCCAAGAGCTGCATCAGCCTTTTCAGCAAGTTCTTCCTTTGTAAATTTCTTTACGATATCATTGTTCATCAGATTTTTAAATTCATCAGATTCTAGATAGTTTGCATATGCTGGATCGTCAAATACAGTCATCTTATCAGCAATACTTTCTGCTTCCTCGTATTTAGATAACTTCTCAGAAATAGCAGCGTAGTTAGCGCGCATATCGTTAAGTTCTGCATATTCAGAATCTGTAAGATATTCTTTATGAAGAATATATCTGTCTCCATCAAATGTAACAGAATCATCTTTTACAGAATACTTCTGACCAAAGATCTTATTTCCGTCCCAATTTTCATATACAAAATAATCATCATATACATTTGTGATATAATACCAATCATTTTCATCACTCTCAATTGCTGAAAGTAAATTATAAAGGGCATATTTAATATCTTCGTGTGAAACAGAGAATTCTCTTTTCAAAACTTCAAATGTCTGATCACTTCCATTATTACTATCTCCATCGAATGAATTTTCGATAGCGGTAGTGCCAGATCCATTGTCACCATCTCCGTCAGAAACAGCCTGGTTATCGTCATTAGAACTATTCTGATCTTCGCCAGTTCCTTCTCCTGCAATAGCAGTAGAATCTGTATCATCGCTAAACATTTCTAAAAATTTTGCCTCTAACTCTTCATCGGACAATTCAGAATAGTCAAAGGTAATATCATCAATAGTTTTGTTATACTGTGTTAACAGCTTTTCTAACATATTCATTCTGTTTTCGTTTCCTCCTTTCTCCTGATTATCTTTTTCATTTTTATTAAAACAAATAGATTCCAGTTTTTCTAATCTTTCTCGCAATTCGAACATATCTTTATCATATCGATTGATGACACCATTGTTTTCGATACTAAAGTCTACAATATCAAGACGGGCATTTTTCATTCCTTCGCCAACGTCTTCAAGGGTTGTAGGGTTCTTTCCAAGACAGGTTGCTCCTAAAATAACAACATCAGTCAAATCAAGAACATGTGTTTCTACGTTGTAAGATAATTCATTAACCGCAAGCTCAACGCTTACCTTTGTTCCACCTTTTCTTTCAATAATTGAAGCGGCATCAGTGTATCCAACAGGAATTGCACAATATCCGTATAAGAAATTATGTCCTGTGTCTTCTTCAACTTCGAAATACGGATCATCAGATGTAAAACATCCAACCTGTTTCTCAAAATATGTAGTAGTGCCATCTTCATTCAATTCCATATCATGAAAAGTGAAGTCTTTTAAAGTCTCGCCATTTTCATCTGTATATTCCATAAAATTTGCAAGAATAGGCTTATAAGCTAAAGTCTTACTTGCCTTTGTTAAAGCATCATCTGTCACATTAGAATGATTCCGATTTTCTCCAGAGTGCATTAATTTCACTTTACAAAATAGAAGAGAATCATCACCATTTTCTTTCATCACTTCAAATTGAGCTGGAACTTGAACAGATAACTGATATCCAGTTTTATCAGAATTAAAATTATAATCAACTTTATTAGAAGAAATCAAATTATATAAATCCTCTAAACTATAAATTCTTTTTTTTGACATTATCCTTTATGTTTAACCTCCTTTCTTTGAGTAATAAAAAATCCACTCAAAAGGAGTGGCTAAAAACAAAGTACATTACTAAATTGTACATTTTCTATATCCATACCTTTTTCGAATAAAAGTTTCCCATCATTCAAAAAAGTATAAATACCATTATTTTCATCAATTTGCTGAAAACCTAATTTCTGTAAAATTGCCACGGTTTCCAGGCTTGATGTCTTTATAAATTTCTTATCCATTCGGTATCACCTCGTATTATAAAGTAGTAGTTTTTATAGACCCTCTCCAAGGTCTTCATAA
>ERZ773162.942-NODE-942-length-27153-cov-17.676175_pt1 | contig 27153 bp, 30 predicted proteins | sample MGYA00511113_ERZ773162 | MGnify/ENA primary metagenome ERZ773162 (study PRJEB29015, sample SAMEA2737807) | human gut metagenome | biome: human gut; feature: human-associated habitat; material: faeces | place: China | collected 2012 ... | reverse complement strand
GACTTAAGATCGATTGCAATATAGGTTCTTTTCTTTTCCATCATTCTACACCTCCCGATTCTCCTGTGTTCTGTTTGTGATTATTTCCCCTTATCCATTACCATATGTATCATTTTTTCAAAAGACGCTCTGAAATGCTCATCATCTTCTGCTGTTCGTTTTCGTGGTCCTTTTAAATGATTCTTTCCGGATGCCCTTCGTGCTTTCTTGTTCAAGTGACGCTCCATAAGCATCTGGTCAATATTTTCATTGGTATACCATTTCCCGGACTGATGAATCGCATACGCATTTTTTCCAAGTGCCATTGCCGCCACTCCATAATCCTGTGACACAACAATATCGCCTTTATGACAAATACTGATCAGTTTATAATCTACTGCATCTGCACCGGCTCCAACTACAATCACCTCACTGTAATCAGAAGACAACACATGATTTGTATCACATAACAACGTTACCGGAACACTATGCTCTTTTGCAACTTTTTCAACAATACCAACTACCGGACAGGCATCTGCATCAACAAAAATCTGCATATTTTCTCCTACTTTAATTACACCTGAATGGAGTGCGAACCTCAATGAGATTACCACTCGGATCATACAGCCTTACAAGATTCTGGCCACCTGCAAGTTCTGTCAATTCTGTGACATATCGAACGGAATACTTACCAGATTCATATTTTGCAATCAATCCATCTATATCAAATTCCTCGAAATACAGTTCCATCATGTTATTGAATGGCGTAGAAGTTTCATTCAATGTTTTCCCCCATACGTCGGCATCCTGCAAAACAAGCCCTTCTGATAAGATTACATTACCTTCATTCTTAAGAATCACTTGCAGTCCAAATAAGTTCCTATAAAACTCTATGGATTTTTCTATATCATCTACCACGATCAGTACATTTTTCAGCATATCCGTCACCTCACAATCCGCTTCATTACTTGAGTCGAGTTAATCAGCTATTCTCAATCCGCATTCGATTATATGATCTTCCCAGACAAATGATCGATCTCATGCTGACAGATCTGTGCAGTCCATCCAGACAGCTTCTGCCGTTGTTTTTTCCAGTTGAAGTCATAATATTCTACTTCAATTTCCTGATATCTGGTCGTCTTACGAACACCATCCAGAGACAGACAGCCTTCTTCCGTCTCATACATGTCATGCTTTGAAACAATCACTGGATTAAACATCACAACATCTATGAATCCCATATTTACAATGATGATATTCTTCTTTATACCAATCATATTTGCCGCCATACCAACGCACCGTTCCCGGTTCGCCTGCAGTGTGTCCTGCAGATCCTTCCCAATCTGGATATCTGCTTTTGTGGCTGGCTTGGATGGCTGGCCTAAAAAGAAAATGTCTCTTACGATTTGCTTTACCATTTATTTTCTCCTGTATTTAATTTCTAATTCTTATTTATCCTGACCGGAAATCTTTCTCATCGGCTCAAGATTAATTTTACAGCATCAATCAGATCCTCACTGAATCCTTTAATACCAACTCAAGTATAACATAGATATAACCCCTGTAGTGCATAAACTCGAAATATTCCTGTTCACTGGCAAATAAAATGTATTTGCCTTCTACGTATCCCATGTATCCGTTGCTTGTGTTATAACCTTTCATCTGCCAGTTCCCCCTTGATTTCTTTTTCTAATATTATCAGTTTACACCAAATGGCTGTGCAAAAATCCCGACAACCAAAAGACTAAACTTCCTAAATCATTTTTGTATTCAACAGCTGAAGATAGAGAATAGCAAGGACAGGAAGTGATTACCCACCTTCCGGACATTCGTCTCAAAACAGGAATCCTACTGGAATACTTGCAGATAGATAAGGAAAGCAGCTTATCTTCCTTTGTCACAGTAAGTCCTGTGTCATAAAGCTGATAAGCTGCCATTTTGTTCTGCAGGTATTCTATTTGTTCTCGCTCAACCTTTTCTTTAGCTCAATGATATTCTCCTCAATCCGCTGTATCACAGTCTTGAAATCATCATCTGATTTCCCCGTTGGATCATCAAGTCCCCAGTTATCATCAAATGCTCTTCCAATAAAAGGACATCCCACATTACAGCCCATTGATATTGCGATATCAACATCTGGGATATCAGCAATCAGCTTACTATACTGACCATTTGCTTCCATGTCTATTCCATAAATCTCTTTCATGACACGAACGGCATCCTGATTAATCTGAGGCTTTGTCTCTGTTCCGGCCGAATAGCTTTCAAATATATCTGATGCCAGATGTTTTCCCAATGCCTCTGCTATCTGACTACGACATGAATTATGAACACAGATAAATGCGATTTTTTTCTTATTCATGAAATGGGCACCTCTCCTTAATACATTGATTGTTCTTATCAGAATGAATACACTTTATAACAGATTTTTCCATTTGTATATTGAAATTCTCTGCCACATAGTCAATCGCTGAGATTATGGCCATATAAGAATCTCTTTTACACCGTCTTGGTCCACCAATGCTCCCCAGAATCCACATACACCGCCTGGAACAGCTTTTCCTCTATTCAATGATTGTGGAATTAACCTGATATTCAGCTTTCTGCATTGCAGAAACAGCTTTCCAAAAACAACGATAATCAATAACATTTAACGGCACTCCCATCAATTCGGAAGTGCCACTTTTTCCAACTTATTATTCACATCAAAGCAAACCTTGTCCCCTTCATTGATGTTACATTCATAAAGCATGGCATCCTCTGCTTTTATCCTTATTTCTTCTCCTGAAGAATTCGTAAGCGTCACTATTGCCATGACTGGCATGCCTTTCGGTCGCTCTTCACAACCGAAGTCCAGGTCCTCCTCAATTCGTTTTACTGTGTATATCATAGCAATCCCCCTAAAAATAATATTTGAAATCAATTCTCCATGTTCCTTCGAATTTTCTCTATCAAAGTAACATCTGCCGGTAGCCAGCCAACGCTACCCAGTTGATCCTTCGTAAGCCATTTTGCAGCTTCCGCTTCTTTTAGTTCCAGGTGACCGGCTGTGACCTCTGCCCAGAAGCAGTCCATGGAAAGATGAAAGGTGGGATAGTCATACTCTATAGTGTCAATCAAATCCCCTACCTTAATTTCTGTATCCAGTTCTTCCATGATTTCTCTCTTTAATGCTTCCTGAGGTGTTTCACCTGCTTCGATTTTTCCTCCTGGAAACTCCCAGCCACCTTTCAGCTCACCGTAACCACGAGCCGTTGCAAAAATTTTATTCTTTTCTTTCATATTGTCACAGATAACTGCTGCAACTACTTTTATCGTCTTCATCTTTTTCGTGCCTCAAATCATTTATGCTGTAATATTTGACTGTAAATACCGTAATAAATCTTCTCTCACTGGATGATGCATTTTCATCGTTACTTTCGTGATCGGCTGCATACGTCCGCGATTATCTTCTTTCCGGGCATTTCTGGCTCCCACCAATCCCATTGTCACTTTCTTATCAAAAACTTTTTCAAAAGATTTTTTAGCCTGCTTCGCACATCTTTTTATTTCTAATCACATAGAATTACAAAGCAATGCTCTTGTTTGCCTTTGGAAGCATATCCGCAGGAATCGAATTATGCAGCTTCCATACGAAACTGACAGGTCTCTCTCCTTCATGCTTCACATAATCTGCATTTCCTAAAAAAGTATATGGTGCTGTATATGCACCAAGCCTTTTAAATTCACGAACAAATAATGATATGATATCACCTGTATTCTTGTGATTAATATATCTCTGTATTTTTGCACTCGCTTGCCTATCCTGACTTTGGCTTTGCCAATGAAAGAGCTTATCGTTAATTGCATAATCCTCATACATAGTAGATGGAGAGAAATCTTTCTCTGATTTGTTCAGATTAATAAAAAAGATATCTGTTTTTTTATCTTCAAAACGTTTTACACCTTCTCTGAATTCCGGTGATTCTGTCTCTGTAAATAATCCAAATGCAGCCATAATCTGATTTGTGTTATAACGGCAGTGTAAATCCAGAGGACAAAGATAAGAGTATTCATTTCTCCCAGCAACAAAACTGATATGCTTACGATTGTATTTCAAAATCTGCAGAACTTCATCTCTTACAAAAGTTTCCTTTAGGACTGACTCAATTCCTTCATCGATACTTTGGAAACCGCATTTAGCCGGATTCTTTTTATAAAATGTATAATAAAGCATATTTCGCATGATGCGTTCTTCTTCGCTATTTGCAACTTTATTACCGTCAATATATCTGATCCAATAATCCAGTAGTCTGGCTGAGTTCACATGGAAAAATCCGGTCATCATACTGTAAATTTTATCATCTACATCTCTGTCATCTTCAATAATGCCTGCCCACTTTTTTAAGCGGAACAAAGATCTGGCACCTGTATTCTGATAGAAATCATACAGAGACATATTATATTCCAGCAAAAAGTTTTCCAGATTAAGCGGTAATCCGGTATCTTCTTCAAAGGTTCTCACCATTTCAATCAGTGCTCTTTTGTTATTATCTGTCTGCTTCAGGTTCTCCAGAATATATTCTTTTGCATACTTTTCAAGTTCGATATAGCAACCTCTTGGCAGATTGCTGAATCCATCCTCCACCTGTTTGCGAATGGATTTTCGGCCTTTCCCTACAATTGCCTCAAATTTCATTGCAAAATTATACTTTTTGTTTGCCTGTCCAATAAAATCAAGAACCGTAAGGCAATCTTTCCCTGGACTTAAACGTAACCCTCGTCCTAGCTGCTGTAAAAATACAGTCGCACTTTCTGTTGGCCTCAAGAATAAGACGGTGTCTATAGCCGGGATATCCACACCCTCATTATACAAATCCACAACGAAAATAAAGTTTATCTTTCCACTTAACAAATCTGTTTTTGCATCATTTCGAATATCGTCTGCACTTTTCGAAGATAATGCAATGGACGGGATTCCTTTATCATTAAAATATTTCGCCATGTAATTTGCGTGAGCAACACTGACACAAAATCCAAGACCTTTCACAGACGAAATATCTGTCACATATTTTTTCACACTGTTTAAAATCAAAGCGCAACGTCTTGTATCTGCCGTATATACTTTTTCCAGCTCTGACACATCATATTTACCACGCGTCCATTTGAAATTCCTATAATCTGTGTCATCTGTTACACCAAAATACTGAAAAGAACTTAACAGATTTCGATCAATTGCTTCACCCAACAGTAATTTTGATGCAATACGTCCATCAAAATACTTCAGGATATCCTTACCATCCATTCGGTCAGGAGTAGCAGTCAATCCTAATAGAATCTTCGGCTCATAGTATGCCAGTAATTCCTGATAAGAATCAGCTGCTGCATGGTGGAATTCATCCACTATGATAAAGTCATAATAGTCCTTGCTTGTCCACTGAGAAAGCTTTGCAGAATTGAATGACTGGATACTGATAAACAGATGCTCAATATCCGTTGGTTTATAACCATCTACGTACAACTCACCAAAATTAAAGTCATTCAAAACTTCCTGGAATTTCTGAATGCTCTGTTCGAGAATCTCCTTTCTGTGAGCCACAAATAACAAGCGTGCTCTTGGGTTCTTCTCCTTAAAAGCTTTATAATCAAATGCCGCAATAATTGTTTTTCCAACACCTGTCGCTGCAGAAACCAGATTACGATAATGTCCGTATACTTCTCGTTCTGCAGCAAGATTATCCAAAATTTCCTGCTGATATGCATATGGTCGAATCGAAACCTGAAGACTACGTTTTGACTTTCTATCAAATGCAGCCCTCGTTAATTCTTTTTTCAGCTTTTCATGACAGTCTGGTTTTTCAGGGTCAAAGGTTTCAAAAGAGGCATCATTCCAGTAGCTCTCAAAGGAAACCGAAAACTTTTTCACAATATCAAATGACTCTTTCTCAGTCACCTTCACATTCCACTCCAATCCCCCAGTCAAAGCTGGATTTGAAAGATTTGATGAGCCAATATATGCAGTTGAAAATCCAGTGTCTCTTTTAAACAAATAAGATTTTGCATGCATACGTGCATGATTCGTTTCATAATTAATCTTCACTTCCGTATTTGGAAGCTCTGCAAGAGCAACAATCGCTTTATAATCTGTAGCCTGTGTATAAGTCGTTGCAATCACACGTAAACGAACACCCTCTCGTTTCGTGAATGCAGTCAATTCCACAAGAAGTGGACGTATTGCACTCCACTTAATAAATGAAACCAAAAGATCAATAGAATCAGAGGACAAGATTTCTTTCTTCAATTCCGAAAGCATACTTGGCTCATTTTTAGATCCTGTAAACAAGGCATTCTCTACAATTGACGTTTCCGGATGCACAGCTTTGATTGTATTAATGCTTCTTGCTGAATTCATTTTTTCATATAATGAGGTCAATACTTCTCCTTTTTCAAGAATGATATTATCCTCAAATTCAGGTTCATTCGTATGCTCTGCTATTTCCTGAACGATTTCATTACATAAGCGAATTTGTGCCAGTAACGATTCATTTTCTTTAGATGACGGGAAACTGTCTCTTAAGTATTGCAAAGCCTGATTTATGACATATGATATGTATATGGTAAGAATACGTCTTGCATCCTCTCCATCAAGCTTTTCTAATTCTATATCATATTTTTCACGATCAAGCTGCTGCAGTTCTTTATTTATTCTCGTATTAACAATCTGTTCGTATATCCCATTTTTTAACATTAAACCCATCTCCTTGTTATGTATCATTCCTATTTACAACAATGTAAGTCAGAATATACTGTTATTATTAATTATACTACACAGATTCATAATTCGGTGGAAAAACTTTCCGGAAGCAATTCTTCGAAATACATATAATTATAAGGAAAATTCATAATGCTTTCTTCCACTCTTCTGTTCGTGGCTCTGCTGTTTTCTTGTTTCTACTTCAATCTGCTTTGCAGCAAGTGCTTGTAATGCACTTGTCATAAATAAGATTCTGGAATTTCAGCTTGTTCTAACAATTTTTCGCTTTGATAGGCATTCTTCGTAAATCCAATATGTTAAATAAAAACGCCAGTAGAATACTCCACTGACGCCTTACAAATACTATTGTTTTTTCTTAATTATGTATTAATAACTTTACTTATGATTCCCAATAGCATTTGAATCATTCTCTCAAATGACTCCTTAAATTTTTGTATTCTACCCTATCACACTGGCACCAAATGGCATGAAAGAAAGTCTTGCCATCTTGAAAAACTGCTTTCCAAACGGAATTCCAACTATCGTAATACACCATATACAACCAACTATCAGATTTCCAAGCGCCATTTCCCAACCAAAAAATACAATCCATATGAGATTTACCAAGAATGAAAACATACCATTTCCATACACGATTTCTTTTCCAAACGGCCAGAATGCCAACGTTGCAAATTTAAAGCATTGCAGGCCTACCGGAATTCCAATAATTGTAATACACCATATGCATCCTGCAAAAACCCATGCCAGTCCACCCAGCAATCCTCCAAATATAAACCAAAGAATATTACCTATAGTTCTCATGATAACACATCCCCCTTAAAGTCCTCTGAACATCTGATCAACATGATTTCTACGATTTCTCAACCAGCTTTACGGCAGAATCTCAAGCCAGTATCCATCTGGATCTACAATGAAATAGATTCCCATCGCTTCATTTTCGAAGCAAATGCACCCCATCTCTTCGTGCTTCTTGTGCGCTGCCTCATAATCCTCCGCCTTAAATGCCAGGTGGAATTCGCATTCACCCAGATTATATGGCTGTGGATGATCTTTAAGCCAGGTAAGTTCCAACTCAAAATCACTTACATCGTTGCTCAGATACACAATAATAAAATCATCGGTAGTCTTTCTTCTCACTTCGTGCAGATCAAGGGCCTCGTTGTAAAATTTAATAGATCGGTCCAGGTCTGATACATTGTAGTTTTCGTGAATCATCTTAAATTTCATAGTTCTTCTCCTTTTGTACATTTTGTGTTTCTAATACGTGACTTAGATGTCAAATCTCCACCCACAATCACCATGATAAATCATTTGTTTTGTCATACCACCGTCAATGCAGATGTTTTCACCTGTGATAAAGCCTGCTTTTTCAGAGCAAAGAAACAGTACCATGTTGGCAATATCCATGGGATTTCCCACACGATGAACCGGCTGTTGCACTGCATCTGCTCCTGTATATTCGGTAAAGTCAGTATCTATCCATCCCGGAGAGATTGAATTGACTCGTACTCTTCCTGCAAGGCTGACTGCCAACGCATGAGTTAATGCTGAAATTCCGCCTTTTGCTGCGGTGTAACTTTCTGTTTGCGGTTGACTCATGCGGTCACGGGAAGATGAAATATTGACAATGGCAGCTCCTTCAGAAAAATATGGCTGAAATAGTTTGGCCAGATAAAACGGTGCCGTAACACCTACTTTTAATGCATAATTGAATTCTTCATAAGAGCAGTTGTCAATTCCTTTCATCAACGGTAATGCGTTGTTGATAAGATAATCCACATGACCATATTCAGTAATCACCTTTTGAGCAAATTTCTCCAATGTATCCTGCTGTGCAAGATCACCGGTAAAGTAAACTCCAGGCTGTTTATCAATGCTGCAGATAAGGGCTCCTTGCTTCTGAAATTCCTCTGCAATAGTCTTTCCAATGCCCTGCGCACCTCCCGTCACAATCACTACTTTATTATTAAACTCCATATAAAACCCTCCCCCAAAAACCGCTTTCTATTTCTGCTGCCACAACATTGTGTATTCTTTTTCACCAGTAACCTCATCGAATCCTTCACATTGAATATCGAACCCTTCTCTTTGGTAAAAAGAGAGAGCTCTGGTATTCTTCTGGTATACATTTAATCGTAATCTAACTTTTTTATTCTTGATATAATCTAATAAAAGTTTACCTATACCACATGACTGCATTTCATCAGAAACAAAAATACCTTCAATATATTCGTTACTTAACCCTACAAATCCTTGAATTATTTTATTATCTTCATACACATAGACTTCCGCTTGTAACAACATTTCCTTGACTAATTCATAATTACTTGTCCAATATTGCTCAGGAATAAAATAATGTGCTTTCAGATTGGTTTTTAGCCATATGTCAGCAACTCTATTAATATCTACGTTCTTCATCTTTCTGATCATAACGATTATTCTCCATCAACTCTCGATTTCAGAGCATCATTTCTAATACTGATTTTACCATACTTGTTAGGCTCAGTCCATCTTTTATCCCCAAAAATACAATCAAAAATGGCAGCCAGCTTGACTACCATTTCCCGCATATAACAATCAAAATCTTTGACAAGGAATCAGCCGGTGGTTATACCCGGCTTTTTCTATTGTAAAGACAAAAGTCTGATCAAGCATATGCTGTGGCAATTAAATAGTAATCAAATTCCATATATGTTTTTATAAAATAGAAACGACAGGTCCGAAACCCTTGATTTTCAAGGATTTTCGTCCTGCCGTTTTTCATTTCCATAGTCAGGCGGATAAAATCATCCGCTTCGCTACACAGCTCTACACCGAATAACTGCTCCGCAGGGGACTTACTTGATTCGGTTAAATTTTACGAGATTATAATCCCACTCGTCCCTATCAGGAAGCTACTTACAGATTCTTAATTCGTTCAATTGCTTCCAGTGTATTCTCATGGGTTCCAAACGCAGTGAGACGGAAGAATCCCTCACCATGAGCACCGAATCCTGAGCCTGGAGTTCCTACGATGTTGGCTTTTTCAAGGAGATAGTCAAAGAACTCCCAGGAAGTCATCTTATCAGGTGTTTTCAGCCAGATATATGGAGCATTTACGCCACCGGATACGGAATAGCCTGCTGATGCCAGACCTTCGTAGATGGCTTTGGCATTGCTCATGTAGTAACCTACCTGTTCTTTCAGCTGTGCTTTTCCTTCAGGAGAGTATACCGCCTCTCCTGCACGCTGTACGATGTATGGAGCACCGTTGAATTTAGTGCCATGACGTCTTGCCCAGAGACTGTGGAGATCTACGCCGTCACGAACCAGATCCTTTGGTACAACTGTAAAGCCGAGGCGGACACCTGTGAAACCTGCATTTTTGGAGAAGCTGCGCAGCTCGATGGCGCAGGTTCTTGCTCCTTCGCACTCATAGATGCTGTGCGGTACATTTTCTTCGGAGATGTATGCTTCGTATGCTGCATCATAGATAATTACAGAACCGTTTTTATTTGCATAGTCTACCCATTCCTGAAGCTGGGGTTTGGTGATGGCACCACCGGTTGGGTTATTCGGGAAGCAAAGGTAGATAAGATCCGGCACTTCTTCCGGGAATTCCGGAAGGAAGCCGTTGGATGCTGTACATGGCATATAGATTACGTTATCAAAGTTGCCACGTTCTTTGTTGTATTCTCCTGTACGACCTGCCATTACGTTTGTATCTACATATACAGGGTATACAGGGTCGCACACTGCAATCTTGTTATCCAGTCCGAATATTTCCTGAATATTTCCGGAATCGCTCTTTGCACCGTCAGAGACAAAGATTTCATCTGCTTCAATGTCACAGCCTCTGTCTTTGTAGTCGTTCTTTGCAATAGCAGATCTTAAGAATTCATAACCAAGATCTGGTGCATAACCATGAAAAGTAGCTGCATTACCCATTTCATCTACAGATTTATGAAGTGCCTCAATGATTGCCGGAGCCAGAGGCTGGGTTACATCACCGATTCCCAGTGAGATCACGTTTGCCTGTGGGTTGGCTTCTTTATATGCTTTTACTTTTTTTCCAATTGTGGAAAACAGATAGCTTCCCGGTAATTTCAGATAGTTGTGGTTTACTGTTACCATGTTTGATTTCCTCCCTGGCATATTTCGCAGTTTTTATATACCTGTCTACAGCAGGCTGCTGCTTTGCCTTTCCATTTCTATTTGTGTCTTTTCTGCAAATATATTTTATTCGAGTTTTATTATACTTAATTATTTAATAATGTAAAGTCTCAAAGTGTTTTCTGAGAATAATTTTTAATATTAACATTTTTTACCCCGGGCATAATGTCCGGGGTGATTTATTTTATTTGCGCTTCTCTACTTCTTTCATTAGTGTCTCGCGGACGCTTGCAGGATTTGCCTTGCCTTTCATTTCTTTCATGATCTGACCTACAAAGAAGCCCATGACTTTATCTTTACCTCCCAGAAGTTCTGAAAGTGGTCCTGGGTTAGCATCCAGGATCCTGTTGATGGTTTCTTCCAGAAGTCCTGTGTCTTCTACAATCTTCAGACCATGTTCCTCAATGTAGGCTACAGGATCAATGTCTTCCTCAAAGACTTTCTCAAAGACTTTTTTTGCATTCTGAGGGCTGACTTCGGATTTTTCTACCATTACCAGAAGATCTGCAAGATGCTTCGGTGAGAAAGATACCTGTTCCGGATCCATAGCTTTATCTTTCGTCAGACGGAGTACCTCACCCATAAACCAGTTTGCTGTCTTCTTTGCATTTCCGTAGATTGCTGCTGTTTCTTCAAAAAGGCCTGCAAGATGGCGGGATTCTGTAAGGATTCCCGCATCGTATGCCGGAAGTCCGTACTCTTCCTGATAACGGGCCTGTTTCACTTCGCGAAGCTCCGGCTGTTCTGCTTTAATCTTTTCAATCCATGCATCAGAGATATGGATTGGAGGCAGATCTGGATCAGGGAAATATCTGTAGTCTTTGGCATCTTCCTTGGAACGCATGGCGTAAGAATACTCTTTGTTGTCATCCCAGCGGCGTGTTTCCTGTGTAACTGCCTTGCCTTCTTCGATCAGTTCGATCTGACGTTCTCTTTCGCCTTCGATTGCTCTGGCAATGGCTTTGAAAGAGTTCAGGTTCTTCATCTCTGTTCTGGTACCGAATTCTTCTGCTCCCACTTCACGGACAGAAAGGTTAACGTCTGCACGCATGGAACCTTCCTGAAGCTTACAGTCTGATACACCCAGATACTGCATCATACAACGGAGTTTTTCAAGATAGGCGATTACTTCCTCAGAGCTTCTCATATCCGGCTCGGATACGATCTCGATCAGCGGGACACCGCTTCGGTTATAGTCTACCAGGGAGCAGTCTTCCCATTCATCATGAATCAGTTTACCTGCATCCTCTTCCATATGCATTTCATGGATACGGATTTTCTTTTTGCCTGCAGAGGTTTCAATCTCTACCCATCCGTCATGACAGATTGGCAGATATAACTGAGAGATCTGATAGTTCTGTGGGTTGTCCGGATAGAAATAGTTCTTACGGTCAAATTTGCAGTACTGGTGGATCTGACAGTTTGCTGCAAGACCTGCTTTCAGGGCAAACTCTACTACTTTCTTATTTAATACAGGCAGGGAACCAGGCATACCTGTGCAGACCGGGCATGTATGTGTATTGGGTGCTCCTCCGAATTCAGTGGAGCATCCGCAGAAAATTTTTGTTTTTGTTGCAAGTTCTACATGGACTTCAAGTCCTATGACTGTTTCGTACTGTTTCATTATCTGGTGCCTCCTTCTCCTGGCACGGCAAAGGAGCCGCGGCTGGTTTCATAGGCGTGTGCTGCACGCAGGATTTTCTTTTCCATGAAGCAGTCCCCGATCATCTGGATACCGATTGGGAGACCTTTGCTGTCTTTTCCGCATGGAACTGTAATTCCCGGAAGACCGCAGAGATTGACTGCCACTGTGTAGATATCTCCAAGATACATGGCAAGGGGATCTTTTAAGCTTTCACCGATCTTCGGTGCTGTAAATGGAGATGCAGGTGCAAGGAGCACATCATATTTGCCAAATGCCTGGTCAAATTCTTTCTTGATCAGGGCTTTTGTGCGGAGTGCCTTCAGATAGTATGCATCATAATAACCGGAGCTTAACACGAATGAACCAAGCATGATACGGCGTTTTACTTCCTCACCGAAACCTGCTGTTCTGGTCTTTTTGTACATGTCGTGAAGACCTTCATATTCTGCTGCACGGAAACCGTACTTCACTCCATCGAAACGTTCCAGGTTGGAACTTGCTTCTGCACTGGCGATAATATAATAAGCCGGAATCATGTATTCCATGGTTTTGATAGAGAAGAATTCTACTTCTGCTCCCAGTTCTTTCAGCGTATCAAGAACACCCATAAAAGATGCTTTTACTTCCGGATCAAGTCCCTCTGCCAGATATTCTTCAGGAACTCCGAATTTCATCCCCTTGATATCTCCTGTCAGTTCTTTGGAGAACTGAAGATCTTCTCTTTTCATGGATGTGCTGTCTTTTGTATCATGTCCTGCGATGATCTCCAGAAGAGCTGCACAGTCAGATACGTCTTTTCCTACAGGACCGATCTGATCCAGGGAAGATGCATAAGCTACAAGACCATAACGGGATACTGTTCCATAGGTTGGTTTAATTCCGGTTACACCACAGTAGGAACTTGGCTGACGGATAGATCCGCCTGTATCTGAACCAAGTGCCAGATAAGTTTCTCCTGCTGCTACTGCTGCACAGGAACCACCTGAAGAACCGCCTGGTACATGTTCCAGATTCCATGGGTTTCTGGTGATGCCGTAAGCGGAGGTTTCTGTTGTACTTCCCATGGCAAATTCATCCATGTTTGTTTTTCCGATAATGACCAGTCCGGCTTTTTCCAGACGATCAATGACTTCTGCATTATACTGAGGCACAAAATTCTCAAGAATCTTTGATGCACAGGTAGTTTTCTTTCCATTAATACAGATATTATCTTTGATCGCGATCGGTACGCCTGCAAGAGGACTGGTATAAGTACCGTCCTCGATGCCTTTCTGTACTTCTTCTGCACGTTTATATGCTTCTTCTTTGTATGTGTCAAGATAAGCGTGTACTTCTGAATCCTGTTTCTCAATCTGTTCAAAAACAGTTTTTACTCCATCCAGGACGCTGACCTGACGCTGTTTTATTTTTTCCCCAAGCTGCAGGGCTGTTAATTTCTCCAACTCCATTGTCCTGTCTCCTATCCTATGGTTTTCGGAACCTGATACTGTCCTTCTTTTGCTTTTGGTGCGTTTGCAAGCATTGCTTCTTTGTTGTCGCCGTTTGTGACAACGTCCTCACGAAATACGTTCTCGTCCTGGAAGATATGGGACATCGGCTCTACTTCCGATGTATCCAGTTCATCCAGTTTCTCTACATAATCAAGCATTTTCTGCATTTCAGCTTTTGCTTTTTCCTTTTCTTCTTCCGAGAGGGAAAGCTTGGCCAGGATGCAGACATTTTCCATTGTTTCATCATCTATGATCTTTGCCATGATTTTCTCCTTATATATACTGCCTGTAACATTCTATATTGCTTTTATTTCTTTCTGCCCGGAATCAACCTGCCGTTTCCGGTCAATATATAGACAGCTTTCCAAGTTTCTGACTTATTTACGGTTCCAGACGGTTCATATCTCGCGGGAAGAGACAGGTTTCACGAACATTCTCTTCACCGATAAGCTGCATGGTCAGACGTTCCAGACCGATTCCCAGTCCACCGTGAGGCGGCATACCATGTTTGAAGGTATCCAGATACTGTTCCATGCCTTCCTGCGTCATACCTCTGTCTTCAATTTTCTGTACCAGCATGTTGTAATCATGGATACGCTGTCCGCCTGTTGTGATCTCAAGGCCTTTGAATAACAGGTCAAAGCTTAAGGTAAATCTTGCGTCTTCCGGATCATCCATTGCATAGAATGGACGTTTCTTTGACGGATAATGTGTGACAAATACGAAATCTGAGCCATATTCTTCTTTGAAATACTGTCCGATCAGTGCTTCTTCTTCCGGCTCCAGGTCAAATGGATTTCTGATCTTACGGTTATATTTCTGTGATACCAGTTCCTTGGCTACATCGAAACGGACTGCCGGGATTTTGGATACATCCGGGATCTCAAGCTTCAAAATCTGTACTTCTTTTGCATATTCTGTTTTCAGAAGGTTCATGGCATACTGGAGGAATCCTGTTTCCATTGCCATAATTTCTTCGAAGCTGTCAATATATCCCATCTCGAAATCCAGACTGGTATATTCGTTTAAGTGACGTTTGGTGTTATGTTTCTCAGCTCGGAATACAGGACCTGTCTCAAATACTCTGTCAAATACTCCAACCATCATCTGTTTGTAGAACTGTGGGCTCTGCGCAAGTACTGCAGGTTTGTGGAAGTAACTAAATTTGAAAAGGTTTGCTCCACCTTCTGCTCCTCTTGCTCCGATCTTTGGAGTGTGGATTTCTGTGAATCCCTGTCCGTAAAGATAATCACGGAATGCTTTTGTCAGTGCCTCCTGGATTTTAAATTTGGAACGCTCCTGAATATTTCTCAGGGAAATCGGTCTGTAGTTTAATTTTGCTTCCAGGGAAGTGTTCAGTTTCCATTTGTCGATTGCCATTGGAAGTGGCTCTGCCGGTGTTGATAAAATATCAATATGACGAATACGAATCTCTCTTCCGTGGGGTGCTCTCTCTTCTTCATGCAGGATTCCCTTCACCCTGATCGTCATTGCTTCCTTCAATTCATGAATGGAAACATTTGCCATTTCATTTTCATAGACTGTCTGGAATAAACCTTCCCTTCTTCTAAGAATGATAAATGCCACATCACCCATATTACGGATGCTGTGAACAGCGCCTTCGATTACGGCTTCCTGGTTCAGGAGATTATTACCTACGAGTTCCTCCCAGGTATTGATTTCTTTTTTCCATGTTCCATCCATAAATTCCATTTCCTCATCCTCCATTTCTTCATTTCTGAAAACCTTTGTGATATCTTCACTGGTTTCAAGTTCAAAAGGCTTTTCGTGCAAGCACAACGACTTTTTGGCTTAAAACCCTGGAATATCAAAAAGGCGTAATCAGAAAATCCGGAGACACTTATCCCTTGGACTCTCTGATTACGCCTTTGTAATCATTCTTCCTGTTATTATCTATTTTATGTTTGTTTGTGTTCTTTCTATATATAATATAATGTTAGGGTTAAAATGTATTTCGCCTCTAACTTGATATGAACAAAAATATATTCTGTATATTACCACATATTCTGTCAAAATAATATCGTCATTTTTTACAAAATTTTCCTTATTATTTTCGGATATTTTATTTAGAACGTGTTTGAAAAATCAGATTTCATCATACATCAGCATGAGTAACATCTGTGCAGTTTCTACCATGTTGGTTCCTGAATCCATGCTGCATTTCTGGATGTGTCGATATGCTTCCTCTTCTGTCATCTGGTTTTTTTCCATCAGAAGGCGTTTGGCATTCGAGATATAATTCTGTTCTTTTTCTGATCTGGGCTTTGGTTTCTTCTTTTCTTTTTTGATCCGGCGTTCCAGATGATAGAGCATGTCATTGACCGTATCTATCAGTACGCTTGCTTTCATCGGCATCTGTACAGTACTGACGGAATTCGGTGCTTCATCTATAATACGCTGAGAAGCCAGAAGCAGCATTTCAAAATACTGTGGCAGGTCATCGAGAGCGTCTTTATAATAGGCATCTGTCAACTTATACCCACATATCAGAACACCACTGTCAAGCTCTGAGATACTGGCCAGCGCATTAGAGACAGAGCTGCAGACAGAGGCTACTGTGAGCCCATGTCTGTTAAGTATTGTGCGGATTTTCTTTGCGTCTTCAATTTTCGGTAACGCAATCACAATGCTGCTGCTCATAACTCTGCCACTCCTATTTCTGTTACAGTCTGAGTTTCCGTCCACTGCTTATTGCTTTTTGCAACCTCCGCAGGGGACTTGTTTGATTTTGATCAAGCGGATGTTCGCAATCCGCTTCGCTACTTGCTCATAACCGAATAACTGCTTCGCAGTTTATCAGAAGAAGCTTCGCTCCTCCTGATACAAACAAGTCCCTACCCACTGCTTATTGCCTTTTACAATTTCTACAGGGGACTTGTTTGATTCGGTTAAATTCTGTATAAGTATTCCTCGATTTCCCAGGCTGAAATTTCTCTTGTATAGCGAAGCCATTCTTTTTTCTTGGCTGCTGCGTATTCTTTACAAAATTCTGTTCCAAGTACTTCTTTGATCCAGTCACTCTGTTCGAAGTAATCAATTGCTTCGTTCAAATTTCCCGGAAGATTTTCAATCTTCATTGTTTTCTGGTCTGTTTCGGATAACTCTCTGCTGGAGGACTTAGTCGGATAAATCTTCTTATTGATTCCATCCAGTCCTGCTGCCAGACATACTGCAAATACCAGATACGGATTTGCTGCTGCATCCGGACTTCTCAGTTCGATCCTTGTCTCCATACCTCTGGATCCCGGAATTCTTACCAGTGAATTCTGGTTGTTCTTTGTCCATGTCAGTTCCGTCGGTGCTTCATAGCCCGGAACCAGACGTTTGTAGGAATTTACGATAGGATTGGTGATCAGTGCCATCTCTTTGCTGTGAGCCAGAAGACCTCCTACGAAGTAATAAGCTTCTTCGCTTAATTCCTGTGGATTTCCCGGATTGACGAATACATTTCTTCCATCTTTAAATAAGGAGAAATGAATGTGCATTCCGGAGCCGTTTACTTCTGCCCTTGGCTTCGGCATAAATGTCGCATGAAGTCCATGGCGTTTGGCAATGGTACGGACCGTCATCTTAAATGACATGATCCGGTCTGCAATAGTACGGACTTCACCATATTTGAAATCTACTTCGTGCTGTGCAGGAGCAGTTTCATGGTGAGAAGATTCTACCTCAATCCCCATGTCTTCCAGATTTAATACAATATCACGTCTTGCGTTTTCACCCAGATCCACAGGACTGACATCCAGATATCCGGCCTTTTCATGTGTTACAGTAGTCGGAACTCCGTTATCATCTGTATGAAAAAGGAAAAATTCACATTCCGGATCTACCAGACAGGTGTATCCCTCCTTCTTTGCCTCCCGGGCGGTTTTCTTCAGGATATATCTCGGACTTCTCTCATGAGGGGTTCCGTCCGGACAATAGATATCGCATAACAGTCTGGCAACTTTGCCCTGCTGTGGTCTCCATGGGAGAATTGCAAAAGTGTCAAAATCCGGTCTTAAGTACATATCCGGTTCAGATTCTCCTGCGATTCCTGCGATAAAGGAACCATCTACGATACATCGGTTATCCAGCGCACGGGGAAGTTCCCGGGCAGTTATGGCGATGTTTTTCAGCGTTCCGAACATATCTGTGAACTGGAGACGGATAAATTCCACGTCTTCCTCCTCAGCCATCTGTAATATTTCTTCTCTGGTATAATTCCCCATTTTCATTCACTCCTTGTCAGCATAGTTTCTGCTGTTTTTGCTTTCTTAATGATTCTTCGATACAGTTTTGTCCTGTCTGAAAATTTTATAGATTCTTTTGATATAATGATATAAAAAATGGCGCACTTTCTACAGTTACTTTTCTATAGAAAGAACGCCTTTGTTCATGTAGGCAATTATAACAATGTACCTGTTCTTTGTCAACTGCTTATTTTTTCATCAGCTCTTTCCATGTTACTGTGCATTCCGCTCTCAATAACATGCTTTGCTGCTTACTTATAATTGCTATTTTGAGAATACCGCATCATTCCTCGAAAGAAGATATACGCAATACTGATTCATACTGATTCCCTCTCTCTGAGAATGTTCTGCCAGTAGTCTATGCAGGCTTCTTGGAATTCTCAGCTTAAACTGTCCGGAATAATCTTCAAGGCTATCCGGTTCATGGATTTCTACCCCTTCTTCTAATGCAGCTTCAAGCCATGCTTTTTTTGCATCCAGAGCATTTGAAATTGCACTTTCCACTGTTTCTCCGCAGGTAATGCAACCAGGGAGATCCGGATACGAAACTACGAATCCTCCTTCGGTTTTATCTTCTACAACTTCCATACGATAGGACATTGACATATAATCATTCAGCGTCTTCATAAATAAATCCTTTCCTTTGTCATAGGCAGAAACCCACTGCCTTTAGGGCGGTGGGAGGAGCCTTGTAAATCGTTATCTATTATCCCTGACTCTCAATATATTTTTCATAAATTTTCTCAGCAACCTCCCGCTCGTCTTCGGTCAGATGGAGATATCCATCTTCATCCACGGTCAGAAAACCGCCATTCTTTAACACGCCTACTGCATGGCTGATACTCGGTTTACTGAATCCCATGTGCCGGGCAAGATCAACGGAACGAACCATGCCTTTTTTCTTTTGCAATACAAGGACTGCTTCTAAATAGTCCGCGCCCAACGCATAAATCTTCATTGCCGCCTCCTTTACTGTGCCAGTTTCCAGCCGATAGCTTCCTGCCTTGCGGATACGAAGTCCGCATACAGACCCTTCTGCTGGATCAGTTCTGCATGAGTGCCGCGCTGAACGATATGGGAATCATCCAGCACTAATATCTGGTCCGCACCCCGGACAGTTTTCAGACGGTGGGCGATCATAATAATGGTCTTGTCATGCGTCAATTCCGCAATCGCCCGCTGTAATTCCTCTTCATTTTCCGGGTCAACGCTACTTGTAGCTTCATCCAGAATGATAATCGGGGCGTCTTTCAGTATAGCGCGGGCAATGGAAATACGCTGCTTCTCACCGCCAGACAGGGTTCCGCCACCTTCCCCGATCACCATATCATACCCGTCGGGCAGGGCAGAAATAAATTTATCGCAACAAGCCTTTTTCGCCGCCTCCACTACCTGTTCGTGCGTGGCGTCTGGACAGCCGAATTTGATGTTGTTCTCAATAGAATCGGCAAACAGATACACGTTCTGGAATACCATGCTGATATTCTTCATCAGGCTGTCCAGCTTAAAATCCCGGACATCTTTGCCGCCAACCGTAATTCTCCCGGCGTCTACATCCCAAAACCGGGCAATCAGGTTGCACATAGTCGTCTTGCCAGAACCGGACGGGCCGACAATAGCAGTGGTCGTTCCGTCAGGGATCGTAAAGCTGACATGATCCAGAATTTTTCGGTCTGCATAGGAAAAGTCCACATTATCAAATATAATTTCCGAGGATGCCGAAACCACATCCGCCCCCTTTTCATCCATGACTGGCGTATCGTCAATGGAATTTGCCATATCCATAGAAGCCGCCAGCATTTGCAGCAGGGAAGCCATATTCCCAGCGTTTTCCAGATCATTGAACACCATAAAGGAAGCGATCACCAAAATCACGTCATAGGCCAATGACAGGGAACCGTTCAGCCAGAAGTAAATGGAGGCCAGGAGCAGCAAAACACTGAACACCCGGACAACAACCTGTTTCAGGGCATCATAGGGGACACTGGCTTTTGTCAGTTTCAGATTGTCCCGGCAGCTTGCCTTGATTGCGCTGTCAATGGACTGTGTGCTGTCCTTCTCCATACCGAAGGCTTTCACGATCCCCATCCCCTGGATATACTCCAGGACGGATTCCACAAGGCTTTCCTGTGTATGCTGCCGCACTCCGCTTAAGCGCGCGGATTTACGGAGCGCTAGCTCCGCCGCTGCAAGATAAAGCAGGACGCCGATAGCGGCAATCAGACCGATCCTCCAGTCAAAAAACAGCAGGACGATGACAAGCGCCACCGAATTGAAAAATCCGCCCAACACAGATACCAGCACACGCGCCGCCGAATTTTCCACATCCCCTAACGTGGTGGTAACGATAGCGGTAATGTTCCCGATACTGTTCTTGTTAAAATATCCCATCGGGATGTAACGCAGCCGGTCTCCGATGTGGATACGCTTTTCCGCCACCATACAGTAGCCGGTTTCCGTCTGCTCCATCGTGGAGAAATAGGTCGTGATGATCCTTCCAACCAGGGAAACAGCCATGATGCCCAAAGAAATCCAGATAAACCGGCTGTCCCGGTTATCGGATACCAGCGCCTCCACCACGATAAAGAGGGCGGCAAACTGTAAAGCTGCAAACAGACCGGAGAGTAACGCAAACAGCAGGGATTTTTTCAGCAGTCCCTCTTTGCTGCCAGCAAACGCAATAATTTTTTTCAATGTTCCATACATTTGACAACACCCCCTTACATCTGATCCTTTGCGCCGATATGCGCCTGCCACATATCCCGGTAAAGGGGACAGGTTTCCAGTAACTTATCATGCGTTCCCTGGGCATGGATAGTTCCATCCTTGACCACCACAATATTGTCCGCACCGATAATGGTAGACAGGCGATGGGCAATCACGATCAGCGTTTTACCCACTGTCAGGGCAGAGATTGCTTTCTGCACAACTGCCTCATTCTCTGGATCGATATATGCAGTCGCCTCGTCCAAAATGACCACAGGGGCGTCCTTCAGCATGGCGCGGGCAATGGCGATCCTCTGCCGCTCACCGCCGGAAAGATGGGAACCGGCGCTGCCGACAACGGTATCATACCCTTGATCCAACTTGCGGATAAAAGTGTCACAGCCACTTTGTTTTGCTGCCTGATCCACCTCCGCATCTGTGGCGTCCGGCCTGCCCATGCGGATATTTTCCCGGATGCTGCGGTTAAACAGGTAATTATCCTGCGATACATAGGAAATCTGGGCGGCAATTTCAGACAGCGGTATCTCCTTCAGTTCATGGCCGCCCAGGGTAATACTGCCGGACGTAACATCCCAATACCCAGCGACCAGCTTCGCCACGGTAGATTTGCCGGAACCGGACGGTCCTACAAGGGCGGTCATGGTTCCCGGCTTTGACCGCGCCCTCCCATTTCTTTGGGTAACTCATCATACCGACAGACATTACGGCAAGACCTACTACCAGCGTAACAAGGGACAACAGCGCCATGCGCCAGTCCATAATGAAAAGATACACGACAATTACCACCGGAACCAGGATGTTTGCGGTCATCTCCGGGATGAGATGTGCAAACGTGGATTCCATCCCTTCCACCCGGTCAACAATCGTTGTTTTATACTGACCGGACGGAGTATCCAGGATCGTCCCCATCGGAACGCGGGCCAGTTTCCCTGTCAGCCTCCCCCGGATATCCCGCAGCGTGTAATAGGCCGCTGTATGGGAAACGGTCGTTGACAGACTGGAAAACAGCACTTTCCCCAGGTAGCCGCAAAGTGCGACCATGCAAGCTGTCACATAACGGGAAAAATCCTGCTCCCCGTCCAACATCATTGTGACGATATGCGCCACACAGAAATAAGGCACCATCTGACAAGCAACACCCAAAACCGCAAGGACGACACTGCCGATGAATTTTCCGTGATACGGTTTGCCCCATCCCAATAAAACACTTATTGGCGACGCTTTCTTTTCTTCCTTCATTTTTCAGATACCCCCTTTATGAAGTATTCTCTTATTTTTCTGAGACCATCTTCATCCATTCCGTACTGGTCGATAATCGAACCATCCTCAAGATGAATGATGTCCGTACAGCAATCTAAAATCAGTTCCAGGTCATGGGTAATGACATACACAGTGATTCCGGCATCCCTGACCTGCCGCAATACATTTGCAACCTCTTTCATATGCCTGTAATCAAGGCCACTGGTCGGTTCATCAAAAAACAGGATCGAGCGTTTTGAAGCGATTACCGAAGCAATCGCAACCCTTTGTTTCTGGCCACCGGACAGGGACATGGGATGCCTGTCCTTAAAATCCAGTAAATCTAACCGACTTAGGATTTCTTCTGCCCGCTTCTGGTTTGCTTCCTCCATACTGATCAGCACTTCATCAAGGACCGACTCGGTGAAAAGCTGATGATTTACCTCCTGCATGACCATATAGCAGGTATTCAGCCGGTCTTTCGGACGGTATTTCTTTCCGTTCCAGACAATCTCCCCACAGCGCTTCTCCAAGCCGCAAAAACAGCGTGAAAAAGTGGATTTCCCGGCGCCGTTATTCCCGATAATTCCAACGATCCGGTTCGTAGGGATTTCACAATCCATGATATGTAAGGTTTCCGGTTCGTTTTTATAGGCAAAGTGGAAATTACGAAGCGCAAGGGCGGTCTTTGCCTGCTGCGGTAAAACCGGAGGCAGGAGACGCTCCAAAGCAAACGTGCGCAGTCCCATATCGGAACGCTGCTGCTCCGTGAGCTGCTCAAATTCTGCCGCAGAATAATCATGACTCACCTGCCCGTCTGCCAGATAGATAAACCGATCCGCTAGACCGCGAAGATAATAAAGCCGATGTTCCGATACAATGATTGTTTTCCCCTGCGATTTCCAAAACGCAAGAATCTTTCTCAAATCAAGGATGGAAGCCGCATCCAGGTTAGATGAGGGTTCGTCCATAACGAGAACATCCGGTTCCATAATGGATACCCCGGCACAGGCAATCTTTTGTTTCTCCCCGCCAGATAAGTGGAAGATATTACGGTCCATCAGCTTCTCCAGCCGGAAGTCCCGAACCGTTTTTGCCAGCCGTTCCCGGATGTCTTTTTCTGGCTGTCCAAGATTTTCGCAGCCAAATGTAATTTCACTGGTGGTATCCACATTGAAAAACTGGGACCGGGGGTTTTGAAACACGCTGCCCACAACTGCAGCTGTATCGTAAAGGGGCTGTTCGGAAACCTTGGCTCCATTTACCCATACTTCTCCCGTCATCTTTCCCTCATAATAATGGGGGATCAGTCCATTAATCAGGCGGGTGACCGTAGTTTTTCCACACCCACTTTCACCGCAAAGGACAACAAACTGACCATCCTCTATATTTAGATCAATATCCCGAACACCGCCGGTATTTTCATTCTCTTCTCCATAAGAAAATGAAATATGGTCAATCTTTATCATAAGCTCACCCCCTTAAAAAGAAAAATACTGTCCCAGCAAAAACAGAGCGAAACATAAAGCACAGAGCAGGATCACAATCATGTCCTGAACATGAAAACCAATCTGACATACGTTAGTCCGTTTGACCGGAGCGCCAAGCCCCCGCGTCAGTGCAGCGGCGGAAAGTTCATCTCCGATTTTCACAACAGACACCATCAGCGGTACAAGACGGTATTCCACCATCAAAAATGGATTTTTCCCTCCAAACCGGATACCCCTCATTTTCATTGCATCACTGATCGCCTGGTATTCTTCGCTGATCGTAGGGAAAAAACGAAAAATAACAGACAAAGGGATGACGATTTTCTCTGTCAGGTGCATACGTTCCATCGAACCGATAAACTCACTGACTGAGGTGGAGGAAAGCAGCCAGGCCCCCGTCATAATACCAGGGGCAAACCGCGTCATAATGGATGTCATCGCCAAAACCACAAAGGACAGCAAATCGCTTAATGTCGTCAGCGCTATGCGTTCCAGTGCAAAGCAGGCGAGATATAAAAGCAGGTACTTGCCTGCCGTTTTGAAGCGGCGTTCCGACAGGATCAGCACAAAGGGGATTAGGCTTAACACAGGTTTTACAAAATTCATAATCCCTTCGTTGCTGGTGCTGAACATCAATGTAGTAACCGTCAACAGCAAAATCAACTTCGTACGCGGGTCGAGCCGGATTCCTTTCCTTTTGTCCGTTGTGGCGGAAAAGGATACCCCCTCCATTATGCGATGCCCGCTTTCGCAAAATGTTTTTTCAGAAGCGTTTTTCCAAGCAGTCCGCCCAAAATGGCAAAGACAAGGATCCCGGCAACCACAAGGATAATGCTCCACATCGGCATAACCGCCATTACCCGGTCGGCATATTTCTCCCCGAAGCTGGCGGCAAAGCTGGCCCAGGAGTCCTCGACCATAAAATACATCGGAATATATGTACCTACCATCCACAGGCTAAATACAGCATAACCAAGGATGCTTTTCTTTGCACTTTTATAGTCGCCGGATTTCAAAATGAGATCCCCAAGCAGGCCGAAAATCAGTCCCATAGGAACACCCCAAAATCCCATGCCGGTAAGTCCCATCAGCAGGCCGCTCAAAACACCCATGATTGTAACCATGCCGAATTTCTTAACCCTTGTGAGGAACAGCATGAAAGGGATACCGGTAATCAGCGACCACAGGCTTCCGAGAACAGGAAGAAAGATCGGGACAAACCCAATCGGAATGGCGACACAGCAGCCAATGACAAAGTAAAGAACCGTAAACAGACCAAGGTTAATGAGGTCTTTTGCTTGTAACTTGTTATTCATGATGAATACCTCCACATTCATTTTTCAGTTAGCATCTTCTAACCTTTTTTTTATAGGATAGCATAGTACCGGCTGATTCTCTACAACCAATCATCTTTTTAGCTCCAAACAGCACCGAGTTTTTCTGTTGACTGACTTTGACTGTGATCTTATAATAGAAGTGCAAGGCCCAAACAGAGCGGTTAACAGACCAAATGACAGGAGTTAGAAAATGAAGATAGATGAAATTATCAAGAAAAGCATTGAAATTCCAGGTATATCTATAAAACGGGGCGAATTTAGCGCAGAACTCATTCTAAAGGAGAGAGACGGGAAAGGTTCCATGACTTTTTTCCCTCTGTTCCCAGGAGTTACATTGGCTTATATTTTTGTGAACTCTCCTGTCTGGACAGCCCCAGACTTTCACGATAATGGCTCCATGGAAACAGGACCATTGCTCTTAAATTACTGTGTAACAGGACGATGCGAACTCATCCTGAATAACGGGAACTTTGTGTATGTGAAAGATGGGGAGATATCCTTAACCGAACGATTCGCCAGACAGCAATACGTTTATCCCCGCCGAATCTATGAAGGAATTGAGTTTTTTGTGGATATGGATACCGTAAATGCTCAAAGTTCCTGGGTAGAGGCTGAATTTGATATTGATTTCCACAGACTCAGAGATCTTTACTGCCCGGATGGGGGTACTTATATTGCGTCGGTTACGACTGAGATAGAAGAAGTCTTAAAAAAGCTGTGGTCATTACTGGATATTTCTGTTCCGCTGGCAATCCCACAAATGAAAATCTATACCCTTGCCCTGTTTTCACTGCTTCAAAATCTGAAAGAAATACCACCTTCCCAAGCCTGCACATTCTTCACAGAAACACAGGTAGACATTGCAAAACGTGTGGAAAAAATCATCACTTCTGATCTGCGCCAACACCATCCTGCGTGGGAACTGGCTGCACAGTTTTCCGTCAGTGAAACCAGCCTGAAGAACTACTTTCGCGGAGTTTATGGTCAAAATATATCAATTTATTTACGTGAAGTTCGTATGCAACGAGCTGCTGAATTACTCACTACTACAAACTTATCTGTATCGGAAATTGCAGAACAAGTTGGTTATTTGAATCAAAGCAAGTTTTCTTCGGCATTTAAGAAGCAGTTCAACGCTTCGCCATTAGAATTTAAGCGCCGCAAAAATTTAGAGAGAAATACTTCCAACTGACGGGTTCTAACATTTTTCACAATAAATATTTTTATTAGAAACTCATGACAAATGAAGTCAGAGTCATTTCTTATATTATAGGAAGTGACTCTGATTATTATAATTTACACCACTTTACAACTTTTTCTGTTCCGACAGCAGATACCTTATTTTTGCTGATATTATCCATACTGGCCTTAGAATCCGCACATTCCATCCGGTTTCTATATCAGCATTTTTTATCCAGAATAACGGAGAAATCACTGAATGTATTTCTGTGCGTGGATGATACGATGGTATCTAAATTTGGCACAAAATTTGAAAATGTTTCAAAACTGTTTGACCATGCCGCACACAACGGTTCCAACTATCTGAATGGACACTGCTTTGTGAGTGTCATGCTCTGCGTAACCTGTCTGGAATAGGGATAAAGTATCTTATCTTTCCGTTCCTCTTGGCTATCGTATGTGGCAGAAAAAAGAATCTAAACTGGAACTGGCAGCCTCCATGATCCGGCAGGTTATGCCTGAATTTCACAGCAAAGATCATATCATCATCCTTTGTGACAACTGGTACACAAAACAGAATCTGGTTTCAATCGTTGATGAATAGCCGAATCTGGATCTGATTGGCAATGCAAGGATTGATTCTGTCATGTATGATCTTGCACCTGCACAGACCGGTCGTCGGGGACGTCCTGCCAAACATGGAAAACATCTTTCTGTTGAAACAGATTTTACGTTTTCCAATGAAAAGATTGGTGATTATTATGCGCTTTCGGGAGGTGTAACTATGGATGAAAACATGAATAAGGACGATTTTATGAACGATCTGTACGATTACCTCTGGATGCCGGAGGAGGAGCAGGGAGCGCTGTACCTGCATCAGAATATCCTGTTCGGCCGCGCGGCTGACG
>ERZ773162.925-NODE-925-length-27738-cov-3.187082_pt1 | contig 27738 bp, 25 predicted proteins | sample MGYA00511113_ERZ773162 | MGnify/ENA primary metagenome ERZ773162 (study PRJEB29015, sample SAMEA2737807) | human gut metagenome | biome: human gut; feature: human-associated habitat; material: faeces | place: China | collected 2012 ... | reverse complement strand
TGCGATGGTAAATGCGAGAACTGGAAGAGCCGCTCAGATGTTTCTGGGAGCGCTGCCGATTATAATTGTCTATCCGTTTTTACAAAAATACTTTAGCAGTGGTTTGCTGCTTGGAAGCGTAAAGGGGTAAAAAATGCAGAAAAAATGGGAGAGAAAATTTCCGACTATATTTTCGTGGGAAACAGGTAAACAAAGCGTACCGTCTGTGCGGGAAGCTCTGGAAGTGAAAAGTCGGTCGGAACAGCTTGAGAAAATGCCAGAAAAAGAATTGCCGGTACAGCTTTGGCGGACAGAGATAACGGTTGAAAACGAGGGTGTTCTTATTAAACTGCCATCCGTTTCGGGAGAACGATACTACGGACTGGGCCTTCAGATGTTTTCCTTTTTGCAGAATGGGAAACGAAAAAGGCTCACAACAAATGCGGATGCAATAGCAGATACGGGAGATTCCCATGCGCCGGTGCCATTTTTTGTCTCCTCGGAAGGATATGGAATACTGATTGATTCGGCGAGAACCGTAGAGATTGATTTCGGTTGTTCTGCCCGCCTGAAAAAAGAGACAGCGCAGTCAGTTGGAGAAAGTGCATCCGAAGAAGCAATAAAAACTGCTATGGAGCAGTTATATGAGGAAGCACAGCGAAGCAAAGAAGTGACCATATTTATAAAAGGGGCAAGAGGAGCAGTTCTTTATTGCTTTGCGGCAGATTCCATAAAAGGAGCAGTGGAACAGTACAATCTCTTTTCCGGCGGAGGCTGCAGGGTTCCTTTGTGGGGTTTGGGAAATCTCTACCGGTGTTATACAAAAGCCGACCAGAAACAGGCGGAAGCTTTTATAGAGGAGTTTTCCGAGGAGGATATGCCCTTTTCCATGATCGGGCTGGAACCGGGGTGGCAGAGTCATTCTTATTCATGCTCTTTTTGCTGGAGCGGGGAACGTTTTCCAGATCCTGACAGGCTGATTCAGAAGGCAAAAGAGAAAAATATGCAGATAAATCTCTGGGAGCAGGCATATGTGCATCCAACGGCGCCTTTCTATAAAGAGATAAAAGCTTACAGCGGCGACTATGAGGTCTGGCAGGGAGTGGTTCCGGATTTTGCTTCCGCGCAGGCGGCTGAGATATATGGCAGGCATCAGGAAAAACTGATTTTTCAGGGCATCGCAGCTGTAAAGCTGGATGAATGCGATGGTTCTGATTATACGGGAAACTGGTTTTTCCCGGATTATACAAAGTTTCCGTCCGGCTTAAATGGAGAAGAGGAGAAAAACTTGTATGGCGCGTTGGTGATGAGAGCAATTCAGAAGAGCTTTCTTCACAAGAACAGGCGGACTTATTCACAGATAAGAGCAAATTACAGTTATGCAGCCCCTATGCCATATGTGCTGTACAGTGATCTGTATGATCATAAACAGTTTATTCGGGCTCTGTGCAATGCCGGATTTTCCGGGCTTCTCTGGGCGCCTGAGGTGCGCCAGTGTGCTTCAGGAAAAGAATTACTGCGGCGGATACAGGCAGTTGTATTTTCACCTTTGTCATTGATTAATGCCTGGATGATTCCGAATCCGCCGTGGAAGCAGTATGAGGAAGAAGATATTCTAAATAAAGTAAGAAAACTTTTGAAGTTACGAAATCAATTAATTCCGTATCTGTACACGGCATTTTTCGAGTATGAAAAATATGGAACACCTCCGTTTCGGCCGATGGTAATGGACTTCCCCGGAGAAAAAGAGCTGTGGGAAACGGATGACTGCTATATGATGGGAAATTCACTTCTGGTAGTGCCAATCTGTGCTGACAGCGGGGACGCTGGCAGAAATGTATATTTGCCTGAGGGGAAATGGTATGATTTCTGGACAGATATCTGCTATGAGGGCGGGAAAAATTATTGGATTGAGACGGAAGAGATTCCGGTTTTTGTAAAAGATAACAGCATTTTGCCTTTGGCAGCGGAATCGGATGTTCCGGCGGCAGATACGGTTTTCCATCTGAAGCTTCAGATATATGGCGAAAATCCAGAGCCATTTATGCTGATAGAAGATGATGGGGAGACTTTTGCCTATCTGAAAGGCGAAGAAAAATGCCTTAAAATTCAGAAAGAAAATGGAAGGTGGAAGATACCGGAATCTTTCCGTTATCAGATCAGCAAGATAAAACAGATCGGTGGAAAAGGGGCAGACGAATGGATCATGTAAAAGAGAGAATAAGACTTCCAGAACAGGTAGGTATTTTAACGGATACATTTACTGTATGGAAAGGAACAAACCATTATAAAAAGGATGATATAGAAGCAAATCTTGTATTAGAAAAAGAAACCCTGTCTGTTTTATTAAAGGCAGATAAAACTCCGGTCAGAGAAATTTTTCTGGTATGGGAAAATGAAGTGGAAAGCTCGGATGAAATTCTTGCAGATCACTGGGAAAGAAGTTATGGTGATCTGGAATGGAAGAGAGCGGAGGACACGGAGGTTATGCCGTGGTATTTTTTGGCGGACTGCGGACAAAGCTGTAAAGCTTTTGGCATAAAAGTGCGGCCGGGGGCCATGTGCTGGTGGGAACTTCAAAAGGAAAAGTTAGTACTTCATTTAGATGTACGCTGCGGCGGCAAGGGCGTAGTATTGGATGGAAGAACTTTGACAGCAGCGCAAGTATTAATGAAAGAATATGAAACAGATGCGTTTGAAGCAGCCAGCCTTTTTTGCCGTAGCATGTGTACGGATGCGATCACTCCGGAAACTCCGGTTTATGGAAGTAATAACTGGTACTATGCTTATGGAAAGAGTTCCAGGGAGGATATATTAAAAGACTGTCAGTACCTTGCGGCGATGACAGAGAAGCTTCAGCCCAGACCGTTTATGGTGATTGACGACGGCTGGCAGGTATCACATTCGGATAACTATAATGGAGGACCATGGACGGATGGAAACAGCGGCTACGGAGATATGAAACAGCTGGCAGATGATATGAAACAGTATGATGTGAGGCCGGGAATCTGGTTTCGCCCGTTATTGGATTATTCTGCTGATATTCCGGAAGACTGGCGTCTTCCACGGGAAAAGGCTGTGCTTGACGTTTCTGTTCCGGCTGTGATTTCACACATTCAGGAAGATTTCAAGAGGATGAAAGCCTGGGGATTCGAGCTGGTAAAACATGATTTTTCGACCTTTGACCTGTTTGGACGCTGGGGTTTTATGATGGGAAAAGAGCTGACAGATCCGGAATGGTGTTTCCATGACAGATCACGGACGACGGCAGAAATCATTGTTGCTTTTTATCAGGCAATAAAAGATGCGGCAGAAGATATGATTATCCTGGGATGTAACTGTATCGGCCATTTAGGAGCCGGACTGATGCATCTGAACCGAATTGGAGATGATACGAGCGGTATGGAATGGGAACGAACCAGAAAAATGGGAATTAATACCTTGGCTTTCCGGATGCCGCAGCAGGGGGCTTTTTTCGGGGCAGATGCTGATTGCGTGGGAATTACAGGAGAAATTCCGTGGGAAAAGAATCGACAGTGGATGAAACTTCTGGCAGAGAGCGGGACACCGTTTTTTGTCTCCGTCAAGCCGGGAATTTTAACAGAAGTTCAGGAAGAGGAACTGAAGCAGGCCTATTATGATGCAGCTTCTAATATGGAACAGGCGATTCCGCTTGACTGGAAAAAAACGAAAACGCCTGAAAAATGGAAAACGTTTAAAGGGGTTCAAAGATTTGAATGGTGATAAGAGTGAGGAAGCCGGCGAAAAAGGCTTCCTCAGAAAAAATAACTGAATTTCCATAATATTTCTATAAATTGTAAAAATTAAAAAGAATAGAACAACTAAAATCATATTTTTGAAAGAAAAATGAAAAATAGTGTTGACAAATAAAAGAAGACATGCTATTATAAGGTCAACAACAAACAAGAACTTCTAAAAAACACTTACCATTCTCCAGTGACGAGAAAGCTGAAGGAACCGGAGTGAAAGAGAAGCTCAAGTTGTTAGAGGTACTCGTAGAAATAAATAAAGGGAGGTCAGTTCCAATGGGAAGTCCGATCGATCATTCTATTCAATATGGATGTGGTATGGCAAAGGTTTCCTGCATGAATGACCTTTATCTCAATAATAAATAATCCGGAAAGATCGAATATAGTCCAGATAATCGGAGAGTAAATAAACCGGAGCCGAGATAAAGCGAAAAGATTTGTCACCATATTGAAGTAATACCACAAAGACATTCAAAGGTTTTTATTCCAAGCGGATAAAAAATACGTTAACTTATATAACAATTGAAGGTATATGAAAGTAAAGATTTATATATCGAGAGAACTTATATAAATTATCGTATTGAAGAGAATATCAGGAAAATATGATCGAAAACTTTGAGTTTTATCAAAAGGATGAAGGCTTTAACAGATTCCTTCTTAATATAAGAAAGCAGGAAACTACAAAATATAAGAATATTTCCTCCGATTAATAAAAATATAGAGAAAGAAAACTGAATATGACAGAAGAACATTAAACAGCCGTTATCGAAGCAAAGCGATAGCGGCTGTTTTTCGCAGTTTTATGGGAAAAACAGGGCCGTTTCTTTTGACAAGGAGTTTGAGGTATGGTACACTGTATCTATCTATGTAACCCAAAAGGTAACTGTCAAGAGGTGAAAACATTGGATAAATACGAATATAGTCTCAAATTGGATGAGATTAAAAAATTAGTCACCAGCGGAAACTATGAGGAAGCGGTCAAGGTGGCGGATACCGTGGAATGGAAGCGTGTTCGCAATACCCGGACTCTCTGCATGGTCAGTGAAATATATGAAGCAAATGATAGATTAGAGGACAGCAAGGAAATTCTTCTTCGTGCATACCGGAGATCTCAGACGACGAGAACGATTCTGTTCCGCCTGACGGAAGTCGCCATCAAGATGAAGGAATTTGATGAGGCTGTGGAGTATTACAGCGAGTTTGTAAACGCCGCACCCAACGATACTTCCCGGTATATTCTTAAATATGAGATCTATAAGGGAAGAGGTTCTTCTCTGGAAGATCAGATTTCCATTCTGGAAGAATATAAGGAAGCAGAGTATACGGAGCAGTGGGGATATGAGCTTGCCAAACTTTACTATCAGGCAGGGGAAAAACAGAAATGTATCGAGAGCTGTGATGACCTGGTTCTCTGGTTCCGTCAGGGCAAGTATGTGATCAAAGCTCTGGAGCTGAAACGTTCCCTGACTGACCTAACACCGGTGCAGCAGGCGATTTACGACCACAGAGATGAAATGATGCCCATTAAGGAGCGGGTGGAGGCAGCCGTTCCGGAGCTGGAAAAGATCATTGTAGATAAAATGCCTTCCAATGAGACGGATGCGATCACGGAAAATATCATTTCTGAGACTCAGAAGGAGCTCGCCCAGGCGGTAAGCCAGCATACGGCAGCCGCAGAGCAGGAGGTTTTGGAACCGGTACAGGATCAGTCCTGGAGATACGCCACCGGCGGAACGACGAGAGTGATGCCCACAGATGCAGTGAAAGAAACTCTTCAGCAGGAGAACACTACAGCAGCTCCGGATACAGCTTTTGATGCACAGCAGCTGCAGAAAGAGCTGGCAGAGAGCATGCGGGAGATTATTTCCGGCATCCATCCGGCAGAGACTGAAGCGGAGATTGTGGAGCCGAAAAATGATATGTCTTTCTTTAAAGACAGAGCGGCAGACGTATCGGTGGAACAGCCGAAGGAATCTATCGATGATATTCTGGTATCTATGAGCGGCGCCGATGAGGCGGCTTCCACAGCAGAGCAGGAAGAGCCAGAGAAAGAAATTCCGGAAATGCCTGTGATGCCGGAGCAGCCGGTGGAACCGGTAAAAACGGTCGCAGAGAATCCGAATCTGAGACCTCAGATGCAGAATAGCGGAACAGCAGCTTCCGGCTTTGCCGCACTGGAGGCTCAGGCCGCAAAGATGCGGGCAGAGGCCCAGCAGGCAGCCGGGCTGAATGAACAGCTGGCGGCCCGGGCAGGCGTGGATCGTGATAAAGAAGAGAAGGTTAAAATGGCAGCTCAGCAGCAGCCGAGGACAGAGAAGCCTGTCAGCCGGCCGAAGGCGGAGATGCCGGTGCAGCAGCCGGTCATGAAGGCTCAGACACAGGCTCCGGTCAATGGCGCAGGCCAGCCAACCGAGAGACAGACACAGCAGCAGCCGAATGGCGGCCAGCCCATGCAGGGACAGGCATCACAGCAGGCAAATGTTGGTCAGCCCGTACAGGGAATGGCGCCGCAGCAGCCGAATAGCGGCCAGCCCATGCAGGGACAGGCACCGCAGCAGCCGAACGGCAGTCAACCCATGCAGGGAATGGCACCACAGCAGCCGAACGTTGGCCAGCCCATGCAGAGAATGGCGCCGCAGCCAGCCGCAATGAATGGCCAGCCGCAGCCGCCTCGCCAGAACAATGTAAATCAGGCCCAGGGTGTGATCCGTATGGAGCGCGCAGGCAGAAATGCCGAGCAGGCAGCGGCCCGGCAGAATCCTTACCAGCAGGCAGCATACCGGCCTCATCAGAGCCTGACCTTAAGCCAGCAGCAGATGTTCTCTTATTTCTCCACAATTCAGGGACTTCAGGAGCAAATCGCTTTCGCACTGAATGAATCTTTGATTAAGGTTCAGAAGGATAAAACGTCAAGAAGCGGCAATCTGGTGATCACAGGTGATCCCGGAAGCGGAAGAACGACGCTGGGTATCCGTTTTGCCAAGGCTCTGTGCCAGGGACGGGGAAGCAGCGCTGCCAGAGTCGCAAAGATCTATGCAGAGGATTTTAATAAGAAAGATATCCCCTCCACGGTGGCAAAGATTGCCGGAGGTACTCTCATCATTGAGGAAGCCGGAGATCTGGCAGAGGAATCCATCGCACAGCTTTCCAAGGCCATGGAGTTCCGCACAGACGGTCTTCTGGTAATTCTGGAGGATGAGAAGAGTTATCTGAAAGAGCTTTTCGACAAGAATCCGACCTTTGCAGAGAAATTTACCTCTGAAATCTCCATTCCGATCATGACGAATGACGAGCTGGTGACCTTTGGTAAGATCTATGCATATGATGAGGATTATCGTATCGATGATTCTGCTACGGTGGCCCTTTATAACCGGATCAGTGAGATGCAGACACCGGAGCATCCGGTATGCATTGCTGACGTAAGAGATATTGTAGATGACGCCATCCAGCGCTCTGAGCGCACCGGTATCCGTAAGCTTGGAAGAATCCTTTCCCACAAGCGCTACGACGAAGACGATAGAGTCATTCTGTACGAGAAAGATTTTAAATAATAAGAAGAAACAAAGCGGACGCGCAGGCCGGTCAAAGGCAGCCGTCCGCTTTTTCTGTATTTAAGGAGGAACTTATGGACGAAGATCTGATATACGAGATCCTTTCGGTGGTGGAGGAAATTCCCGAAGGAAAGGTGGCAACCTACGGGCAGATTGCCAGCCTGATTGGCAGGGAGAAAAATTCCAGACTGGTAGGAAAAGTGTTGTCTATGGCAGAATATTATGGAAAATATCCCTGCCATCGGGTAGTGAACCATGCGGGCCGACTGGTTCCCGGCTGGCCCGAGCAGGCCTTTCTCCTGGCCCGGGAAGGGGTTTCTTTAAAAGAAAACCATCATGTGGATTTGAAAAAATATCAGTGGGACGGTGAATAACTTGACTTAAACCCGACTTTAAGATGTAGGATGAAAGTAAATGAAAATTTTTCTATAACAGGAGGGTTTATTTATGGAATATCGTAAACTGCCGAAGGGCACGGAGGAGATCAGTGTCATCGGTTTCGGAGGCTCCGGAATCCACGAAGCCGGAGAAAAAGAAGGCGTTGAAACGATTTTAAAAGCCATGGAAAGCGGTGTCAACTACTTTGATCTGGCTGTGTCTGAGGCTGTGGCTTTTGATTATTATCGGACTGCCTTTGCGGGAAACCGTGACAAAGTCTGTCTTCAGATGCATTTTGGAGCCGACTATTCTTCCGGAAAATACGGCTGGACTACGAAAAAGGATCAGATCGTCAGCGGCATGGACTGGCTTCTGAAAAAGCTGAACACGGACTACATCGACTTTGGTTTCATCCACTGCATCGATGAGCCGTCTGATCTCAAAAAATATCTGGAAGGCGGCGCGCTGGAGCATATCCAGGAGCTGAAAAAACAGGGCGTTGTTCGTCACATTGGTCTTTCCTCCCACACGCCGGCCATCGTCAATCAGATGCTGGATACGGGCCTTCTGGATGTGGTGATGTTCAGCATCAATCCGGCCTATGATTACCGCCATGGCGATTTTGCCATCGGTTCCTCCAATGAGCGTATGGATCTCTATCAGCGCTGCCAGAAGGAAAAAGTCGGCATTACCGTTATGAAGCCCTTCGGCGGCGGAAGACTTCTGGACGCCAAACTTTCTCCCTTTGGAAAAGCTCTGACGAAAAATCAGTGCATCCAGTATGCGCTGGACAAACCCGGCGTGCTGAACGTTCTGCCGGGCTTCCGGGGAATGGAGGATCTGAACAGTGTTCTCGCTTATCTGACTGCCACGGAGGAAGAGCGTGACTATTCGATTCTCGGCGATTTCACTCCGGCGGAGGCAGAGGGAAGATGCGTGTACTGCAGCCATTGCCATCCCTGCCCCAAGGGCCTGGATATCGCGATGATCAACAAATATTATGATCTTGCGAAGGCCGGAGACGAGCTCGCGAAAGATCATTACCGGAAGCTGGAGCTTCACGCCGGAGAGTGCGTAAGCTGCGGTCACTGCAACAAACGCTGTCCTTTCCATGTGGACCAGATGGCCAGAATGAAGGAAATTAAGGAATATTTTGGAATGTAACTGGAGATTCCAGGCTTAAAAAACTGCCTGTCGGACGAAAAACGGACAGGCAGTTTTTTTACCCTTTTATATACCAAACGGTATATAAAAGAATAGTGGAGAAAAAGAGAGTTTTCGGGCGAAAGAAGGAAAAATCTGCGGTGAAATACAGAGTCTTCCCGGTTGACATTTTATATACCGGGCGGTATAATTAAGACAGCAGGAGGGAACTATGGACAACAGAGAAAAAATCCTGAACTGCGCGCTGGAGCTTTTCCATGCCAGAGGATATGACGCTGTGGGCGTGCAGGAGATCGCAGAGACGGCCGGCGTGACCAAGCCGACCCTCTATTATTATTTTGGAAACAAACGAGGCCTTCTGGAGGCGCTTCTTTCCCGGGAATATGCAGAGTTCCGTAGCGAGGTTTTTGACGGCCGGGATGAGAAGGAGCAGATCTGGCTGACTCTGCCGAAGATCGCCTCCGCTTATGTGGATTACGGCATGAACCACCGGAAATCCTATATGCTGATGATGTCGCTTTTTTACTCGGCAAGAGAGAATGAAGCCTACCAGTCGGTAAAGCCTTTTGTGGAAGATCTCTATCAGAACATGGTGAGACTTTTCATGGGAGCCTCCAGCCAGCTGGGAAATATGAACGGCAGGCAGGAGCAGTTCGCCCTTGGTTTTACCGGAATGCTGGACCATTACATTCTTCTCATGGCGGCCCGGGAGCCGGAAGGCTATCAGGTGCCGCAGGCGACGAAGGAAGCGCTGGCGAAACAGTTTATGCACGGAATTTTCAGCTGATGAGACATCAGTAAAATACAATCTGGAGGTAAGAAACACAATGGGACATTGGTATAACGAGGCAGTTTTTTATCATATTTATCCGCTGGGCCTTCTGGGCGCACCGAAGAAAAATGAGGGAACAGAGATCGAGCACCGGATGAAGGAGCTTCTTCCCTGGATCGACCATATGAAGGACTTGGGCGTGACGGCTGTCTATATCGGCCCGCTCTTTGAATCCACAACCCACGGCTATGACACGAAGGATTATAAGAAAGTGGACCGCCGTCTGGGTGACAACGAGGATTTCAAAGATTTTGTTAAAAAATGCCACAAAGCCGGTATCCATGTGGTGGTGGACGGTGTGTTCAACCATACCGGCCGCGAATTTTTCGCCTTCCAGGATATCCAGAAAAACAGGGAACATTCTCCCTATGTGAACTGGTACAAGGGTGTGAACTTCGGCTGGAACAGCCCCTACAACGACGGGTTCGGCTACGAGGCCTGGAGAAACTGCTTCGAGTTGGTGAACCTCAATCTTTACGAGCAGGCCGTGAGGGATTATCTCTTTGATGTGATCCATTTCTGGATCCAGGAGTTTGACATCGGCCATCTCCGCATCGGCGTCAGCAATACCCTTTGTAAATATGTGCTCCTTCCTTATCTGAAGACTTTTATCGACCAGTACCCACACATGAGGATTTCCATTGAAGGCCAGTCTACTGCTCAGACCATCGCCGGCCTGGAACAGCACAAGCTGGATCTGGGCCTGATCGCAGAACCGGCTTCTCACAGGGATCTGACCTTTATTCCCGTTATGGATATTCAGGATACCTTTGTCACTACGCCTTCTTACCTGGAAAATCTCTATCTGCGGGAAGGAAAGGATGCGGATATCTTTGAAACGGGAAATATCATGCTTTTGGATCAGAGCAACATGACCCGGATCCATGTGGATCAATATCTGGAAGAATATTCCATTATTCCCCATCAGGTTCTGGAGGTTACAACTATGGATCTGCTGATCGAATTTGCAAAGATCGGTCTGGGTGTAGCCTGTGTCATACGGGAACTGGTACAAAAGGAGCTTGACAACGGAACTTTAGTGGAAGTTCCTCTGAAAAATGCCATCCATCGAAGAACCATCGGCTTTGCCTACCATTCCAATAATCAGGCCATGGCTTTAAAAACATTTCTGGAATTTCTTTATTAAGCATAACAGCTGCCGGAGAAATGTACGTTTTCCGACAGCTGTATTTTGGGCTATTTGATCACAAATTCCACGGTTCCTGCTGCTCCCGGTGCAATCTCATAGGGTGCAAACACCACTACGGGGTCTCCCGCTTCATTAAGATAAAAATCAGTTTCCTCTGTAATTCCGTCAAAACCGCCTTCCTCTGCATTCCAGAACTTCACTCCTGTTTCCTGCTCTTTCTGCGGGATCTGAACAATGACTGCCTCATTTACAATCCTCTCATACTCTGCTCCCAACACATTCTTCCTCTGTTCCTCCGGTTGCCAGAAAGGCTTCAAAGGCGGGTGAACACTTTAAATTCCAAAAAATCCCAAAAGAGGCCGTCTGTTTGACGATTCCCTCTTTTGGGATATCTGCTCCGTTTTCTAATTGATGCGTTATTAGTTGTTGATCAGCTTATCTTCTTCATTGTTCCAGCTGTAAAGCTTTCTGATCTCTTCGCCTACCTTCTCAGACGGATGCTCGGAAGCCAGTTTTCTCATTGCCTTAAAGTGTACCTGACGGCCTGCGGGAGACATATCAAGCAGGAAGTCCTTTGCGAAGGTTCCGTCCTGGATATCTGTGAGGATCTTCTTCATAGCCTTCTTTGTATCTTCTGTAATGATCTTCGGTCCAGTGATGTAGTCGCCATACTCTGCCGTATTGGAAATGGAATAGCGCATTCCTGCAAAGCCGGACTGATAGATCAGATCTACGATCAGCTTCATCTCATGGATACACTCAAAATATGCGTTCTTGGGATCATATCCTGCCTCTACCAGAGTTTCATAGCCTGCCTGCATCAGAGCGCATACGCCGCCGCAGAGGACTGCCTGTTCTCCGAAAAGGTCTGTCTCTGTCTCTGTGCGGAAGGTAGTCTCTAAAAGTCCTGCTCTGGCACCGCCGATGGCAAGGCCGTATGCAAGAGCGCGGTCTAAAGCTTTTCCTGTGTAGTCCTGCTCTACCGCCACCAGACAGGGAGTTCCCTTTCCTGCCTGATACTCACTGCGCACGGTATGACCCGGAGCCTTGGGAGCGATCATGGTAACGTCTACATTCTTAGGCGGCTTAATGCAGCCAAAGTGGATATTAAAGCCGTGGGCAAACATCAGCATAGCGCCGTCCTTTAAGTTTGGCTCAATGTCCTTCTTATACATGTCCGCCTGAAGCTCATCATTGATCAGGATCATGATCACATCTGCCCTTTTTGCAGCCTCTGCCGCTGTATAAACCTCAAAGCCCTGCTCCTGGGCTCTCTTCCAGGAACGGCTTCCCTCATACAGGCCTACGATCACATTGCACCCGGATTCCTTTAAGTTCAGCGCATGGGCATGACCCTGGCTGCCGTAACCGATGATGGCAATGGTCTGTCCATCCAGCATGGATAAATTACAATCTTCCTGATAATAGATCTTTGACATATAAATATCCTCCTTGAGACGTTGTATTTTATGGCAGGTATCGGATATCTTCGCTTCCCCGCTCCAGTCCGGTCAGTCCGGTACGGGCCAGCTCCAGAATCTCGTAATCCTCTAACAGATTGATAAGGGCATCCAGCTTTGACTGGTCTCCTGTCAGCATGACCGTCAGGGAATCCCTTCCCACATCTACGATGGTTGCACGGAAAATATTGGAAATCGCACTGATGGCCTGGCGATCCTGAGCGCTTGCCCTTACCTTAACCATCATCAGTTCTCTGTATACGGAACGATCCGGCTTTAATTCCTTAATGTCTCTTACGTCCTCCAGCTTGTCCAGCTGGTTCTTGATCTGCTCAAGAACCGTCTGGTCTCCCAGAGAAACAACGGTCATCCTGGAATATCTCGGATCTGCAGTGACGCCTACGGTCAGGCTCTCAATGTTGTAGCCCCGGCGGCTGAACAGGCCTGCTACACGGGCCAGAACGCCGGCCGTATTGTCTACCAGAAGCGACAACACGATTCTGTCATCCATCATATCTTATTCCTCCATATCAGCCGGTCATTTCCCATCCCTGCCAGAAGCAGGATTTGTCTGAAAATTCCCTGTGCCATATATTAGTTTTTATCATAGCAACCATTATTTTATTTGTCAAATGTATAATAGGAATGGCAATTATGAACAGAAGTTATAACATTTCACCAAGGAGAATTGCCCTCAGCGCTTCTACCGACTCTGCAATCCGTGCCGCCTCACTCTCTTCCAGTTCCCTGCGGCTTCCGTAACCATAGAGCACGCCAATGCTCTCCAGCCCCTGCTCCCCAGCTCCTATGATGTCATGCTCCCTGTCTCCCACCATCACGATATCTGGCGCCAGATCACGGCCTGTTTCATCCCTTAAAAGACCAAAGCGCTCTCTTACATAGGAAATCACATCACCTTTTCTCACGCGGGTTTCCTCCAGATCAGCACCGCCGATGCCGTCAAAAAATCCAGCCAGCCCAAAATGCTCTAAGATCTGAACTGCAAAGGGCTCCGGCTTGGAGGTCGCCACATACAGCTTCTTTCCCGCATTTTTCAATGCTCCCAAAAGCTCCGGTATTCCCGGATACACCTTATTCTGCGCCCAGCCCTCCCGGCAGAAATACTCACGATACACGGAAATAGCCTCTGTGGCCTTTTCCTGGGAAAAACCGTAAAAATTGATGTAACTATCCCTTAAAGGCGGACCTATAAAGGGACAGAGCATATCCAGATCTGTTTCTTCTATGCCATAATGTGCCAGAGAATACTGGACAGCCTTTGTAATTCCTTCCTTCGGATCGGTCAGAGTGCCATCCAGATCAAATAATATGTACTTTTTTTCTTTCATTAGATTTTTCCATCCTTAAATGCTTTCATCATCTCATGGCCTACGCTGATATAGGGCGGATACTCTATGATCTCCTCCCTTGTAAACCAGCCGGCCTCCGACAGTTCCTCTTCCTGGAGCCGTATGGTATCGTCTCCGTCCAGATCTGCCACAAAGCCGATCATCACCGTATCGGAAAAAGCCCATGGCTGACTCTTATAGTAACGGATATTTTTGACTTTCAGTCCCACCTCTTCCATTACTTCCCGCTTCACACAGTCCTCAAAGGTCTCTCCGATTTCCAGATAGCCTGCGATCAGAGCATAATGACGGTAAGCTCCCCTGGCATACCTGGACATAAGCAGCCGATCCCCATTCCGGATCGCCACGATCACTGCCGGACTGATCTTGGGATATTCTGTATGGCCGCACGCAGAGCATACCATGGAACGCTCTTTCTCTCCCGGAGCCATTTTTCCCCCGCAGCAGCCGCAAAACCTGCGGCTCTCTCTCCAACGGTAAATCTGGCTCCCCGTAATTCCCGCAAAGCCGTCCTCCATGGGCTCAAAGGAGCGGAAGATCTGCAGTCCCTCCATAACAAAGCCGCCAAATTCCGGCATTTGAAACGTATCTGCCAGATAATACCCTTTGGAATCAATAGAAAAGAGGTATGAAACGCTTTCCACAGCATCTTCCTCTCCCTTTAAATCCCTAAAAGCAGGGAGACGGTATCCGTCCCCTTCCTTGATAAGCATTACCTTATTGTATTCATAATGAAGCAGGATATCATCCTCCTGCGGATTTTTTCTCATATAGGCAGGATTAAACCTGCCTTCACCGATTTCCTGTATCATTGGCACTGTTTCCCTTTCTTCTTTAGTTGTGGATCACTATCTTAAGTTTTTTGCCTGTACCGAAGCTCATAACCCCCAAAAGGGATTTTCCATCCACAATACAGCTTCCCAGACAGACATCCACATCCCAGCGGATCTTTTCCGCCTGATTCACAAAGTGCACAATTTCCTCCACATTATTGAAAATAACCTCTCCTGACGTCATAAGCCAACCTCCTGCTTTTGCTTTTTTACTGATACAGGAAGTTTTTCCGCCATTTTCCTATTTATACTGATGCTTTAAAAAAATTTTCTTTAAGTTTACCCTCTTTAGGCTGCTGAAAAAGTAATAATACACCGCAAAGGCTGCTGAGGTTAAAGCCCAGGTCATAGGATAACAAAAGGCAGCTGCCAGAATGGTATTGAAATGCGGCAGTGCAAAAATAATCCAGATCACACGCACCAGACACACGCCTACACCGGTAATAATGAGAGGCATCCAGGCATCACCCACGCCTCTTAAGGTACCGGAAAGGATCTCAATGGTGATATAGGTAATAAAGGTGGGAACCATAAAACGGATCAGGCTCTGGCTGATGAGCTGTACCTGAGGATCCGAGGTAAAAAGCTCAATAAACAGGTATCCCCAGAAATACAGCGCTGTCGAGACAATGGCCGTAAGCACCACGCCGATCACCATACAGGCGCCTGCTCCCTTTCTCACCCGGTCCATCCGCCTTGCTCCGTAGTTCTGTCCAACAAAGGTAGTAACGGATATTCCCAGAGCATTGATCATCATCCAGTACAGGCCGTCCACCTTTCCGTAGGTTGCCCAGGCAGTCACATTGTCTGTTCCCAGATTATTTACACCGGCCTGGATAATAATGTTGGAAATGTTATACATTACAGACTGCATTCCCGCCGGAATACCGATGCGTATGATCCTCTGCAGCATCCGGCTGTCAATACGGATTTTTCTCCACTCCACCTTATACATATCCTGTGTGCGGGTCAGGCAGAGAATTACCAGGATCGCTGAAAAAAGCTGGGAAGAAATGGTTGCCAGAGCAGCACCGGCCACTCCCATCCGGAGCACTGCCACCAAAACCACATCCAGGATAATATTTACAAAACAGCTCCCTATGAGGAAATACAGCGGCCGTCTGGAATCTCCCACTGCACGGAGAATGCCGGCTCCCATATTGTACAGAAGATTAGGAACCATCCCCAGAAAATAGATCCTGATATAGGTTACTGCATGATCCATTACGTCCTCAGGTGTATGCATGGCTGTGAGAGCCCATCTGGCCCCCACAAGTCCTACTGCCATAAAAAGGACGCCTCCTATGACCGAAAAAGCAACTGAGGTATGTACGGCCCAGTGAACCTTGTCGGCCTTTTTTGCACCGTAATACTGCGAGATGACCACAGTAGCGCCGCTGGACAGACCCACAAAGAAGCCCACCATCAGATTGATCAGCGTACTGGTGGTTCCTCCTACTGCCGCCAGAGCCTGTTTTCCCACAAAGCGGCCTACTACCACAGCATCTGCCGTATTATAAAGCTGCTGAAAAAAAGTTCCGAATAAAATAGGGAAGAAAAACAGCAGCAGCTGTCCGAAAATACTTCCCTCTGTAATTCCATTTGCTTTTGTCTTTTGGACTTTTTGCTCCGCACTCATTTGTTTATCTCCTCGTTGACGGGTACTTTATCTCTTTATCTGCTTACTTCTCAGCAGCTCCGTCTCCTGCTACCTCTGCAATTGACTTTACAAGACCTGCAATTCCCTGGATTTCAGAAGGAATGATGATCTTGGTGGCTCTGCCGTTGGCAGCCGCCGCAAAGGCCTCCAGACTCTTAAGCTGCAGCACGGTCTGATCGGCTCCCGCTTCCCGGATGTAGCGGATTCCTTCTGCCGTAGCCTTCTGTACGGTACGGATAGCCTCCGCCTGTCCCTGAGCCTCTTTAATCTTCTTTTCCTTCTCTGCTTCTGCCCGAAGGATGGCCGCCTCTTTTTCAGCCTCTGCATTTAAAACGGCAGACTCCTTATTTCCCTCTGCTACCAGGATCATGGACTTCTTCTCGCCCTCTGCCTTTAAGATAGCCTCGCGGCGCTCACGTTCTGCCTTCATCTGCTTCTCCATGGCCTCCTGAATGGCTGCCGGGGGAATGATGTTCTTAAGCTCCACACGGGTAACCTTGATACCCCAGGGATCCGTCGCCAGATCCAGGGATTCCTGCATCTTGGCATTGATGGTTTCTCTGGAAGTCAGTGTTTCATCTAACTCCAGATCGCCGATAATATTTCTCAAAGTAGTAGCTGTCAGGTTCTCAATAGCAAGGATCGGACGCTCCACACCATATGCATACATTTTCGGATCGGTAATGTAGAAGAATACCACTGTATCGATCTGCATGGTAACATTGTCCTTTGTGATCACCGGCTGCGGCGGGAAGTCCTCCACCTGCTCTTTCAAGTTTACCTTCTTTGCCACCCGGTCAATAAAGGGGATCAGAAAATGGACGCCCACTCCGTAGGTTCCCAGATAACCGCCCAGACGTTCCACTACCAGGGCCTGTGCCTGAGGAACAATGCGGATACAGGATGAAAGAATCACCAGAATTACAACTGCAACAATAATAAACGCCATAAAACCTCCTATCATACCTAACATAAAATCCCTCCTTATTCATTTTCCTGTTCTACAAATAGTTTCGCGCCCCGGATCTCCCGGATCACAGCGGCTGTGCCAGGCGTAAGGATCCGGTTCTCATGGAGCGAACGTGCCAGCCAGGTTTCTCCGGCTAAGGATACGCTTCCTGTTCCCCGGACGTTGTCGATGGTCTCCTTAACCACCACTTTTCTGCCAATGAGCCCGTCTGTGTTGGTCCGTGTCTCCTTCGGCTTTAGGATTCCTGCCGCCAGAGGCCGCACCAGAAGGAGCAGCGCAAAGGAAACGGCTGCAAACAAAGCCAGCTGCAGCTTCACGCTGCCTCCCAGAACCTGAACCAAAAGCCCCGCAAGCGCTCCCCCTGCAAACCAGATACAGGTAAGGGAAACGGTAAGCGCCTCTGCCGCTGTAAGCACGATAAATGCCGCAATCCAAAATAAGGTCATCTGCTTTTCCTCCTTTCTGCAGCCGTGCCGGAAAGCTGTCTGTACACTCCGCACGGATATGATTCCCCATTATAGCCGGCTGTACCCGCTTTTGAGGAAAGATATCTTTATTGTATCATATTTACTGTCATATTCAAATAAGAGAATGAAAAAATTGACAAATCGTAAGAGAATCGTTAGAATACAGACAGACTCTCCGGTTTGGGCTTTAAAGGCCGGCCGGTTATTGATAAGGAGATTTATATTTTATGAAACGCATCCTGCTTCTTGGCACTGGAGGCACCATTGCCTGCAAACGTACGTCCCAGGGGTTAATGCCCCTTCTTTCCTCAGAAGAAATCCTTTCCTTTGTCCCAGACAGCCGGACGTTCTGCAGCATTGATTCGATCCAGGTATTAAATATTGACAGCACCAACATACAGCCCTCCCACTGGCTTACCATTGAAAAGGCCATTGAGGAACATTACAAAGATTATGACGGCTTTGTGATCACCCACGGTACAGACACCATGGCTTACACGGCCGCTGCCCTTTCCTATCTGATCCGCAATTCTGCAAAGCCCATTGTGATCACCGGAGCCCAAAAGCCTATCGATATGGAAAACACAGACGCCAGAACCAATCTTGCGGACAGCCTTCGCTTCGCCTCTCACCCAAACGCACATGGGGTCAATATCGTATTCGACGGCAAGGTGATCGCAGGCACCCGCGGAAAAAAGGAGCGCACCAAGAGCTACAACGCCTTTTCCAGTATCAATTTTCCCTATATTGCCACGATCCAGGAGGAGCATATCCTTTTTTATCTGGATGACAAGGAGCTTTTAAAAGAGCCGGTGCAGTTTTTTTGCCATTTAAATCCCAATGTGGGGCTTTTAAAGCTGATTCCTTCCATGGACGCCTCCCTTCTTGACTATATGGCAGAACACTATGACGCTGTTATCATTGAATCCTTCGGCGTAGGCGGCCTTCCCTCCTATGACGGAGGAGATTACCATCGGGCCGTGGGACGCTGGACCAGCCTGGGAAAAACGGTAATCATGACCACACAGGTCACAAATGAGGGCAGCAATATGTCCGTATATGAGGTAGGCAAAAATATCAAGCAGGAATTCGGCCTGCTGGAAGCCTATGACATGACTCTGGAGGCAGCAGTGACAAAGACCATGTGGATTCTGGGACAAACAAAGGATCCGAAGGAAATCCGGCGCCTGTTTTATCAGACCGTCAACCGGGATATCCTCTGGAAATCGGTATAAGGGAGGGAAACACGAGTATGAATCAGCAGAAACGTCCGTTTTATTCCGGATTGATCCACGGCATCCCCATCGGCCTCGGCTATCTGGCTGTATCCTTTACCTTCGGCATCATGGCGGTAAGCTCCGGCCTCTCTGTTTTCCAGTCCGTGCTTATCTCCCTTACCAATCTTACAAGCGCCGGCCAGTTTGCCGGCCTTGGCATCATAACCGCCGGCTCCTCTTATCTGGAAATGGCCGCGGTGCAGCTTGTGATCAACCTGCGCTACTGCCTTATGTCCTGCTCCCTTTCCCAGAAGCTGGATCATAAGATGCCTTTATTCCATCGTTTTCTCATGGCCTATGGGGTGACGGATGAAATTTTCGGCGTGTCGGTCTGTCATCCTGGAACCTTAAGCCCCTTTTACAGCTACGGGCTGATGAGCGCCGCTGTGCCGGGCTGGACTTTAGGAACGCTTTTAGGCGCGCTCTCCGGCAGTCTGCTTCCGGAACGGCTTTTAAATGCCCTGGGCGTGGCCCTCTATGGAATGTTTCTGGCGATCATCGTACCTCCGGCAAGAGAAAACAGGATCCTTCGGGCTGTGGTCCTGCTCTCCATGACAGCCAGCTTTGTATTTACCCTGATCCCGGTATTAAATACCATTTCATCCGGATTTAAGATCATCCTTTTGACCTTTGTTATCGCCGGAGGAGCCGCCCTGATCTGCCCTGTAAAGGAGGAAGCTTAAATGAATCGGAATATTTATGTCTATATAGCAGTAATGGCAGCAGTGACCTATCTGATCCGACTGCTGCCGCTCACACTGATACGAAAAGAAATCAAAAATACCTTTCTTCGTTCTTTTTTATATTATGTTCCCTATGTGACGCTCTCCGTCATGACCTTTCCGGCCATCCTCTATGCCACCCGCTCTGCGGCAGGCGGAGCCGCAGCTCTGGCCGTGGCCGTCCTGCTGGCCTGGAAGGGAAAAAGTCTTTTTCATGTATCCCTTGCAGCCTGCACAGCTGTATTTTTACTGGAATTTTTTATCTGAACTTCTTAAATCCCGTCTTTTGCCCAGCCATAGGAACAGCGTACCGCCTTCTGCCAGCCCTTAAGCATCCTGCACCGGACTTCCTCTTCAATCTTTGGGAAGAAGTTGCGGTCCGCTTTCCATCCTCTGGCGATCTCTTCCTTATTTTTCCAGAATCCCACTGCAAGACCTGCCAGATAGGCAGCTCCCATGGCGGTTGTTTCCACACAGGCCGGGCGGTCTACCTGGACGCCGGTTAAATCTGCCTGAGTCTGCAGCAGATAGTTGTTGGCGCTGGCCCCTCCGTCTGCCTTCAGCCGTTTCACCTCCTGTCCCAGATCCATCTTCATGGCTTCCAGCACATCATTGGTCTGGTAACAAAGGGAATCCAGAGTCGCGCGGATAATATGATACCGATTCACCCCGCGGGTAAGGCCCAGAATGGCGCCTCTGGCATAGGCATCCCAATGCGGTGCTCCCAGACCTGTAAAAGCCGGCACCACATAACAGCCATTGGTATCCTTTACCTTTTCGGCCATATATTCTGAATCTGCCGCTGATCCGATCAGCCTCAGCTCATCCCTCAGCCACTGGATCGCTGCTCCAGCAGCAAAAATAGACCCCTCCAACGCATAGGTTACATTCCCCTCCAGCCCCCACGCGATCGTTGTCACAAGGCCGCTCTTTGAAAATACCGGCCGGTCTCCTGTATTCATAAGGAGAAAGCAGCCTGTGCCGTATGTATTTTTCGCATCGCCCGGCTCAAAACAGGTCTGGCCGAAAAGAGCGGCCTGCTGATCTCCCGCCGCGCCTCCTATCGGAATCGGATCTCCAAAAAACTGCCGGTCTGTCATGCCGTAAATACAGCTGGAGGGCTTTGGCTTTGGGAGCATCTGTTCCGGTATGTCAAAAAGCTCCAGGATTTCTTTATCCCAGGTAAGCGTATTGATATTAAACAGCATGGTCCTGGAAGCGTTGGAGTAATCGGTCACATGAACGGCTCCCTTTGTAAGCTTCCAGATAAGCCAGGTTTCCACGGTTCCAAAAAGCAGTTCTCCCCGCCCGGCTCTCTCTCTGGCTCCGGGCACATGATCCAGGATCCATTTCAGCTTGGTAGCAGAGAAATAGGCATCAATGACCAGACCGGTCTTTTGGCGTATCAGTTCTGTCAGTCCCTTTGCCTTTAATTCGTCGCAATAAGCCGCAGTCCGACGGCACTGCCACACGATTGCCGGACCAATGGGCTCTCCGGTAGCCTTATCCCATACAATGGCTGTCTCCCTCTGGTTGGTGATGCCAATAGCAGCAATATCGCCAGCCGAGGCGCCAATCTTTGACATAGCTTCCACTGCCACTCCCAGCTGAGTCGACCAGATTTCATTGGCGTCATGCTCCACCCAGCCGGGTTTTGGAAAATACTGGGTAAATTCCTTCTGAGCAAGGCTACAGACCTCCCCGTTCTGATCAAACAGGATACAGCGGCTGCTGGTAGTCCCCGCATCCAGAGCCATGATATATTTCCCCATACATATGCTCCCTTCTCTAAGACAACAAAAATTCGCTGAGTACGAAATTGCTCACATCCATGCCCCATTCTGTAAGTGACAGCCATACTCCTTCTTTTTTCAGCAGACCATTGGCCATAAGCCGTTCGATCACCGCTCCATAGACCGTTTCCATTTTCACTCCGAACAGTCTTACGAAATCCATTTCCGATACCCCTCTCGTCATCCGAAGGCCCAGAAACATAAATTCTTCCATACGGGCCTCTCTTGAAAGCTGCTCCACCGGCCCAGCCAGTTCTCTCAGACCTTCCCCACAGTCATGCTCCAGATCCAGGGCCAGATAACGCCTCAGATCCTTTTCATTGGAAAAGCGGCAGCCGTCCATATAAGAAGATGCCCCCAGGCCCAGTCCCAGATAGGACACCTCTGTCCAGTAGCCTATATTGTGGCGGCATTCCTTTCCAGGCTTTGCATAGTTTGAAATCTCATAGCGCTGATAGCCCATCTCTCCCAGAAAATCCCTTGTAAGATGGTAAATCCTGTTTTCCGTATCTTCATCCGGAAGAGGAAGGACATTTTCTCTCCGGCAGCCGCCCATTCCCGGCCCATACTGTTCCCAGAAGGGCGTTCCCTGCTCTATGATCAGGCTGTATGCGGAAATATGCTCCGGTTTGAGCATCGTTACCTTTTTTAAGGTATTTTTCCACGATTCAAGCGTCTGACCAGGGATCCCGCTCATAAGATCCACGCTTATATTGGTAAAGCCAGACATTCTTGCGCTCTGATAGCTCTTTAAAAACTCCTCAAAAGAATGGACCCGGCCCAGGTTTTTAAGCTCCTGATTATCTGCCGACTGAAGGCCGATGCTTACGCGGTTGATGCCACAGTCATGGTACACAGGAAGCTTGTTGTATAAAAGAGTACCCGGATTGGCCTCGATCGTAATCTCCGCATCCGGCTCCAATGTAAAGTTTTCCTTTACGGCCTCCATGATCCGCCGGATCAGTTCCGGTTCCATAACCGTAGGGGTACCGCCGCCGATAAAAACCGTGGATACCGTAAGCTCACTGCAGAAGGCTCCTCTGGCCCGGATTTCTCTTACCAGCTGATCCACATAAGCCTCATGGTCTGCAGCCAGAGCCCGAAAGGAGAGAAAATCGCAGTAAAAACACTTTTTCACGCAAAACGGGATATGGATATACAGCTCAATGGTATTTTTATTTGCATTTATCATAGGGTGACTGTCTCGCTTTTTCTCTTACTCTTCATCCAGCTTCAGAACGCTCATAAACGCCTTCTGCGGAATCTCTACATTTCCGATCTGGCGCATCCGCTTTTTGCCTTCCTTCTGCTTTTCAAGAAGCTTTCTCTTTCGTGAAATATCGCCGCCGTAGCACTTTGCAAGCACGTCCTTACGGACTGCCTTTACCGTCTCTCTGGCAATTATCTTTCCACCGATGGCTGCCTGAATGGGGATTTCAAACAAGTGGCGCGGAATCTCCTCCTTTAATTTTTCGCACATCCTGCGTCCCTTTTCATAGGCCGAGGCAGAATGTACAATAAAGGAAAGAGCGTCCACTTCCTCTCTGTTTACCAGAATATCCAGCTTCACAAGCTCAGACCGTTCATAGCCCTTTAACTCATAATCAAAGGAGGCATATCCTCTGGACCGCGACTTTAAGGCATCGAAGAAGTCATAGATGATCTCATTTAAGGGAAGCTCGTATTTTAAAAGGGCACGGGTGGTTTCAATGTATTCCATTCCCAGATATACGCCCCGGCGCTCCTGGCACAAAGTCATAATGGAGCCCACATATTCGGTCGTTACCATGATCTCCGCGCTTACAATAGGCTCCTCCATGTATTCAATTTCACTGGGATCCGGCAGATTGGATGGATTGGTAAGCTCGATCATCTCACCATTCGTCTTATATACCCGGTATACTACGCCCGGAGCCGTTGTCACAAGATCCAGGTTATATTCCCTCTCTAAGCGCTCCTGAATGATTTCCAGATGAAGCAGGCCTAAAAAACCGCAGCGGAAGCCAAAGCCAAGAGCCACAGAGGTCTCCGGTTCATAGAAAAGCGAAGCATCATTTAACTGAAGCTTTTCAAGGGCGTCTCTTAAGTCATTGTATTTGGCACCGTCTGCAGGATAAAGTCCGCAGTAAACCATAGGCGTTACCTTTTTATAGCCCGGAAGGGGGCTTTCACAGGGACGGACGGCATCTGTAACCGTATCGCCCACACGGGTATCGCGGACATTTTTGATACTGGCGGTAATATAGCCTACCATTCCCGCGCTGAGCTCGTCGCAGATAATAAACTGGCCTGCGCCGAAGTATCCGACCTCTACTACCTCTTCCTCTGCCCCCGTGGCCATCATCCGCACACGGGTTCCCTTCTTTACCGTGCCTTCCATCACACGGCAGAAAATAATTACACCTTTGTAAGAATCATAAATAGAATCAAAGATCAGCGCCTGAAGGGGAGCATCGGGATCTCCCTTGGGAGACGGGATCTTGTGCACAATGGCCTCCAGAACATCTTCGATATTCAGTCCTGTTTTCGCGGAAATACGGGGCGCATCGTGAGCCTCCAGACCAATCACATCCTCTATCTCCGCCTCCACATGATCCGGGTCGGCGCTTGGAAGATCGATTTTATTGATAACCGGAAATACGTCCAGATCATGATCCAGAGCCAGATAGACATTTGCCAGCGTCTGAGCCTCAATGCCCTGGGACGCATCCACTACCAGGATGGCTCCGTCGCAGGCTGCCAGACTGCGGGAAACCTCATAATTAAAGTCTACATGTCCGGGAGTGTCGATCAGGTTAAAAATATATTCCTCCCCGTCCTTTGCCTTATATACGGTACGCACTGCCTGAGATTTGATGGTAATGCCTCTCTCCCGCTCCAGGTCCATGTTGTCCAGGATCTGCTCCTGCATCTCTCTGCTTGTTAAAAGCCCTGTTTTTTCAATAATACGGTCAGCCAGGGTGGACTTGCCGTGATCAATATGGGCAATGATACAAAAATTTCGTATTTTACTCTGGTCAATCGTTGCCATTCTTTATCCTCGTCTTCTTTCAAATTAAAATATATCTGCCATTATACCTTTTTTTCACTCCCCTTGCAACACCATATCCAAAAGTTGTGCCAGGGGCTCCATGGCGTTTTTTACCTCTTCAAATGTATTCGTCTGAGCCCCCGCTTCAATAAGAGCAGACTTAGGCCGCAGGTGGAGATTATAGCGCAGTCCCTTTAAATAGATCTTTCTGGCAAATCCTGGAAAATACGCCTGTGCTCCCAGCTGCATTTTCAGGCTGAATGCAAGGTTTTCTGCCAGATAAGGATTGGGAAGATAGGCAATTTTTCCCTCCGGCGTACGGCTGAGGCCGTTAAAAAACATGATCTGCGCCGTGGGCTTTCCATTGATGTCGGAAACCATGTGGAGATTTTCCGAAACGCCATCCCTGTGAAGATCCAGAACTACCTGAATGGAAGGATTCTGCTGCAGGATACGGTTTACGCCTTCCAGTGCATAATTATAGGCCTTACTCCGATCCAGAACGCCACTTTGCAGATCATAAACCGACGTGTCATGGTAAACCCGGTAGCCCTTCTGCGTCAAAAGTTCTGCCAGATAATCTCCCACTTCCACAATGGTCCGCCCCTGAGGGCCGGAATCCTTAAAGGCCTCCTGAGAATGGGTATGGTAAATAAGGATCTGCGGCCCTTCCCCTTCTTTATCTAATGTCACATCATGGCTTAAAAGTGCCGGACCGTTAAACAGATCGCGGCCTGCTGTGGTAGAGGTATGTACGCTGTAAAAATGCTTCATGAGAAAGTCAAAATCCTCCAGCTGCTGAAGCTGATAAAGTGTTCCTGTTACCGGCAGAGGAAGGCTTCCTGCCAGGGAAAGGGCAGAGCCTGAAACACTGGCTGCGGTTTCCTCTAACGCTTCCCCGAAGCTTTCTGCGGGGCTTTCCTCTAAGCCGTGAGCCATGCTCCCCTGCGAGGCCTTTTTTCTTTCTTCATGCTGCTTCTCCCCTGTTGTTTCATCTCCGTACCGGTCAAGATACTGGTGCTCCCTGTAAAATAAACGTGCCTGCATATGATTCCTGAAAACAGGGTCTGCATCTTCCCAGGCGATCTTTACAGCCTGATCCGTATTACTGCCGTCCTGCTCCGTTATGTTCCTGGAATTTTTCCCCGTCATCTCATAAGGCGCAGCCTGATGCCACAGAAGCGCTGCCAGTTCTTCCCCGGCCATCCGAACCTGCTGCTCCCAGGGAACCGCCGTAAGGACGGCTCTGCTGTTTTTTATCATATAGACGGCTCCCCATACGGTTCCCGCAGCCGCAAGGCCCATGAGACATATCCTCACCGGCCCTCTCCTTCCATTCCTTTTCATCCCCATACCCGGTCCCGCCTGTCCTTTTTACACCTTGCCAAAGTGCTGTATCCTATGGTATGCCAAAACAAAGGAAAAAATGACAGCATCTGCCGCCGGAATCACAGCTCAAACACAGCCCGGTGAATACCTTCCGAAATGGTAAAACTTAGCTGCTGAACAGACTGGTCAATATCCGGCGGCGTCACATACATAGGCCCAAATTCCGGCTCCAGAAGCTCCCGGATCAGTTCATACTGCCCCTCTGTGTCCATCTGGCGTATCCACGATCCTGTGCCTTTTGCGCATTCATTTTCCTCCAAAACCGCAAGAAGGGCTGAAATCGTATCCTGCACAATGGCAGCCGCCCCCACCACTGTCGGCACTCCAATAGCGATCACCGGTACTCCCAGGCTCTCTTTTGTGAGACTGTGACGATGATTGCCTACTCCGGAGCCCGGATGGATTCCCGTATCTGTAAGCTGTATGGTTGTGCACAGGCGGCGGACGCTGCGTGCTGCCAATGCGTCAATGGCAATCACCAGATCAGGTGATGTCTCTCCTATGATCCCATGCAGAATCTGAGCCGTTTCCATCCCCGTCTGGGCCATAACGCCTGGAGCAATGGCGCAAAGGCATGGATAGGGCTGTTTCTTCTCTGTCCTGTCCGCAAGAAGATGACCGGTCACTCTGAGATTTCCCACGGTTCGGGGTCCTAAAGAATCCGGGGTTACGGATTGGTTTCCAAGGCCGACCACCAGCAGGGACGGATTTTCCTTTTTCTCCCATCCTGCCCGTTTCATCAGCTCATTCAACTGCATGGCCAGTTCATCCACCACTCTGCTGTGACAATCCTCATCCGGCGTCTGCAGCTCATCTGCTTCCAGCGTTAGATACGTTCCTTCCGGCTTTCCCATCGCTCTGGCTCCCTGAGCATTCAGTATCTTCACTTCTGTCATTCTGACCGCACCTTCTTTTCTGGTTCTTTCCTTTAATACAACCCCTGGGATCTCACCCCCATCACCTTCAAAACTTTCTTTATCTTCCAGAGCCAGATCTGTGCGTATCTGAAAGGAAAATGTGGCTGCAGCCTGCTTATTTTCGGAACTTCCCATTCCTGTGCCTCCTGTCTTTTTCTTCGATCCATTTGAATTTCCACATTTTGCAGTATTTCCAAAGGCCATCCACCCTCAGCTGCGGGTACGGCGCAAAAAGAGAAACTGCGATCCATCTTATTTTCCACTCATTTCAAAAAAATATTCCCTAAAACTTCAAAAAACACCAAATTCCGCTTGACATTCCCAAAATCATTCGCTAAAATGTAATAGTATGTTTACATTGAACTGTCCGTGTCCAGGCTTTGATGGAAAACACAACGATTAATATTTTTATATAATACCGAACGGAGGTGTATTTCATTGGCTAACATTAAATCTGCAAAGAAGAGAATCTTAGTAAACGAGACTAAGGCTGCAAGAAACAAGGCAATCAGATCCAAGGTTAAGACTGCGATCAAGAAGGTAGAGGCTGCTGTTGCTGCTGGAGATAAGGCTGCTGCTCAGACTGCATTACAGGCTGCTATCACAGAGATCGACAAGGCCTGCACTAAGGGCGTATATCACAAGAACAATGCTGCCCGCAAGGTGTCCCGCGTGACCAAGGCTGTTAACACTCTGGCTTAATTTTATAGAGATATTTAAAATCCCTCCGGATTAACCCACCGGAGGGATTTTTTTGCTTACAGCTTCCTTTCATCATAACGTGCTCTTTCTCCGCCGATAAACTTAGGGCGTGTTCTGGCACAAACTACATGGGCGCCTCCAATTTCTCTGTTTAAAATCCGCACTGGAACTGCCACATCCTTTAAATGCATCCCGATCAGGGTATCTCCGATATCGATTCCCGCATGAGCTCGGATATGCTCCACTGCCGCCGGATGCTCCAGGGTATGATAAGCCGCCGTAGCAAAGGAGCCTCCTGCTTTTAGCTGAGGAACCACATTGAC
>ERZ773162.910-NODE-910-length-28132-cov-4.882644_pt1 | contig 28132 bp, 22 predicted proteins | sample MGYA00511113_ERZ773162 | MGnify/ENA primary metagenome ERZ773162 (study PRJEB29015, sample SAMEA2737807) | human gut metagenome | biome: human gut; feature: human-associated habitat; material: faeces | place: China | collected 2012 ... | reverse complement strand
TGTTGTAAGTGCAGGAAGCGTATGGAATAAGAATGGTAAGTCGGGAATGTCCTATATATCCTACACCAGAATAAAGGAGTGGAAATATACGGATAAAGGATGGTTTTGTTATGAATTATGTGTTCCGGAACCGCCGGAGGTTACAGAGATTGTTGACGGAAGCTGTCTGGTAAGAATAAAGCCATTATCTAAGGAACAACGGGAAATGTCAGAACGATGCGTACAAGGTCTGGGGTATCAGGGAAATAATCTTTTATGCTCGAATTGGGATACCGACCATATGGAAAAACTGGACTATAATGGAATATATGAATATCTGTATGCCATGAAACATCAGAAAGCGTTTGATGCCGAGGATTATCCAAATGGAATACCAAAAGAAGAATTTGAGAGTTTGATCATGGAATATCTTCCGGTAACAGCAGAGCAAATTCAGGAATATGCGGTATTTGATGAAAAAAATCAGACTTATGTATGGGTACGACTAGGCTGCCTTAACTATGCACCAACTTTTTTTGGAACTTCGTTGCCGGAGGTTATTGATATCAAAGAAAATGAGGATGGAACAGTGACATTAACGGTGGATGCGGTGTGTGATATGGTCATTTGTGATGATGCGGTCATAACCCATGAACTTACAGTAAAGTTTGCTGATGATGGTAGCTTTCAATATTTGGGGAATGAAATCTTAAATGACGGAATTATGCATATACCAGACTACCAATACCGAATTCGTGAATAGCAACAGAAGAATGATTTGATAATAGTGGTATTCTATGGTAATCTTACGGGCGTAAGAGAAAGGAGGATGGAATGAAAAAATTAAAATTAGTTGGAATATTGGCAGCAGTTGTATTGATAGGCAGTGTGATTTCAATTCCACTTATAAATAACCATACAGCCTATAAGGTGGAAAAGGCATTATGTGAAATCCCGTTGCCAGAGGAAACAGAATTGATAGAGTCGTTGTCACAGGCTGGGAAGCTGACGGGTAACGGAAATGGAATGCAGTATTTCGGAGCAATTTTAATTCGAAGTGATTTGTCTTTGGAAGAATTGGATGCTTACTATTCAGGTTACAGAAGTAATGAATGGGAATGTTTGGTGGAAACTCAGGAAGGGCAGTCCATTGAGGTGATTGATCACGAGACACTACAATTTTCGGAAGAAATAAAGGATAGCGGTTATTACATTCTATATTCATGGGGAAGCGGAAATTCTCTATTGGAAGAACTGGATATACGTGGACATTAAAAGGAGTGTTATAACAATGAAGAAATTTTTGAAAATTATGCTATGTATTATGGGTTCGCTTCTTGCAGTAATTGTAGCATTTTGGTTTAGCATTTCGTATACGGTAAATTACAAGAAGATAACTTGCGATACATCTGTTTCGCCGGATGGAAAATACGAATTGACACTTCAGGCAGTCGGAGAACCAGACTGGCCTTTTGGTTCAGCAAGTGGACGATTAGTCCTTATGGAAGGCAAAGATAAGATATCTCAAACAAATTTTGAATTGCACAATGACGGTGCAAGCATCAGTAGCAGCTGTTGGAAGGTTACCTGGCATGAGGATTATGTAGAAATAATTCTATCAGGTGAAGAACAATTTGATGAACAAGTCATTTTATATTTCGATGGTACGAAAGAAATACAGCAATTGACAGATGTAGCAGATATTGAAGTAGAATATCCATCAGGAGAGAGATTAGATGAAAGCCGGGTTATAACTGAACAATCCTTTGATGTAGAATTGAATGATTGGGGTGAAGTACAGTTTGTATCTTATCTGCCGACTTATGAAACGCTCTGGGAAGATGTTTCATTTGTGCTGGCAAAAGACAATCAAATTATATATTATTTTCCGGAGTGTTATGAAAATAATAGTACAGAGAATGATAGTGTAGGAATGTTTGATAGTGTTGAAGCGGTTGGATTTCAGGATATAGATGGAGATGGTGCAAAGGATGTGATTGTCATCATAAACTATGTTACAGGAGCAGGACCGCAGGGAATGATGCCACGAAAGACCATTAGAATATTCAGTTCACAGGATAATGGTTTTGTCATTCAACACGATTTAATGGATGAATTAATGGAAAATATGAAAGAGGATGATATTTCTATTCCTGCGATCTGTGATTATGTGACATTAATGGAAACAAATGAAATATATGATGGATATCGTACTATATATCAACAATACTTCGCAGACGAAGGATGCGATTTTATGATATCATACGGTGCGAATGGAAATTCTAGAGTTATCTTAAATAAGAATGAGGAAATAATAGAATATCTTGTATATGACAGACTTTCGGAGAATGAAAAATGCGAATTATATGCTTTATACAGAAGTAAGAAAAACACAGATGGTTCATGGTATATCTCAGAGGCGGAGATCCTTGATATATTTGCATATAGTATGTCTACAAAAGATGTGGTCAGTAGTGGTAAAACATCATGGTCAGCGACTGGAAGTGAAGAGCATGAAATAAATTAAGATAAGCGAGACTATGAAGAAAAGTCTGTAAATAATAATCTTCTATGATAATGATTGAGCTGGAAGCGCTAAATTTGTGCTTCCAGCTCTTACTATATATATACGACATGATTTCGGGCATGTCAAGAGCAGACGTCAAAAACGTCCTTCTCATCATGCATACAGATTCTGTTATTCCGGGAGTCTTCCCTCATACATAATGCTGAGTTCACCGTAGACCTGTCCCCAGTTCCGAATGCTCATGGTCCATTTTTTAGTAGCTTCGAAAGTTGCCAGATACAGGGCTTTCAGAAGCGCTGTATCACTTGGAAATACGCTTCTCTGACGGTTGAGCTTACGGTAGGTGGAATTTAAACTTTCGATTGTATTGGTCGTGTAAATAACCTTTCTGACATCCGGTGAGAACTTAAAAATTGGCGTGATCGCATCCCAGTTATCATACCAGCGTTTCATGGAATTCGGGTATTTTGCGGTCCATTTTTCAGTAACGCGCTCCAGTGCCAGTCTGGCCTTCTCTTCATCGGAAGCATGGTAAATCGTTTTTAGGTCGGAAGCGAACGCTTTTCTGTCCTTATCCGGAACATATTTTAGTGTGTTTCTTACCTGATGTACAATACATCTCTGATACTCCGTTTTGGGAAATGCAGCAGCAATTGCCTCTTTAATACCACTAAGACCGTCAGCGCAGATAATCAGTATATCCTTTACACCACGATTCTTCAGTTCATTCAGAACAGACAGCCAGTATTTTGAACTTTCATTATCTCCGACAGTGATTGAAAGAACCTCTTTTTTTCCTTCTGTGTTGATGCCAAGAATGACATAGGCAGCCAGCTTTCTAATCACTCCATTATCGCGTACGGAATAATGGATGGCATCTATATAGAGAATCGGATATACCTCATCCAGCGGTCGATTTTGCCAGTCTTCGATCTGAGGCAGAATTTTATCCGTAACGTCTGAAATAAAGCCTTCTGATGTCTCAAAACCGTAGATATCTTCGATGGTTTCGGATATTTGCCGGGTTGTCATCCCTTTTGCATACATGGAAATGATCTTCTGATCGATATCCGAAATATCTTTCTGACGCTTCTTTACAATCTGTGGCTCAAATGTTGATTTTCGATCCTGTGGAACATCAATATCCATGCTGCCATAGCTGCTGTTTACACGCTTTGATTTATATCCATTGCGGTAATCATCGCTATCAGAACGTTCGGATTTTTGATAACCAAGATGGTCATCCATTTCTGCTTCCATCATCTCTTTGATGGTGCCGCCAAGCAGATCCTTAAGAGCGTCTTGGATATCTTCAGCGGTTTCAATATCATACTCCTGAAGAAGCTGCTGAATGATGTTTCGCTTTCCTTCTGTCATTACTACTTTGTGTACAGGTTTCTTTTCTCTTCTTGCCATAATAAAAGGCCTCCTATGATTTATATTTTACCATAGAAGACCTTGCTGTTATTAGCTATTTACAGAAAAAGTTTCACACACTCAAAATCGGTTCGACTCACGACAAATAATCTGTTCAATCCTATTGGTATCGTTGTTTCCAAATTGTACGAATTCTTCACATGGCATATGCTGACAATCACAGATTAGATAAACATATAGCACAGTATCCGATTCACCTTCTCGGAGTTTTATCTTGGATTGACAGAGCGTTCTATCATTATGATGATTTTTGATTTTCTATGGTCAGGAAAGAATCTGAACTTACCAAACAGCGTGATGTTCGCAATCAACATCACGCTGTTTTTTTATCTGTGCTATTTCTTTCTTTTATATTCTCCGACCGTCATACCGGTATATTTTTTAAACTGCCTGCAAAAGTAAGATGCATATTGATAACCCACCTTTTCTGCCAATACATTTACATTGTCAATGCCCTGACTGATCAACAATTTTGCCTGTTCCATACGGACTTCCGTAAGATAATCCACAAAATTTTTATACAACTCCTGCCTGAAAAGATGGCTCAGATAGCTGGCACTTAATTTTGTATGTACTGCTGTATCATCCAATGATATATTTTCTGTATAGTGTTCTTGCATATATTGGATTGCTCTTTGCAGATGCAGACTACTGCCCGACGTATCATCCTGTTCCCTGGCTTTATCAACTCCCTGCTTATATAAATGGATCTGTCTTGGAAGCCTTTCTTCAATGTCTGCAACCAGAAATCCTGCTCGAATCTCAGGAATCATACCAAACACAGACTGGCAGATCTGTTCCATCAATTCTCTCACATCTTCTGACAGTTTCCGGTAACTTCTTTCATCCATCACCGAAGATGTATAGATCAACATAGGCAACACATTATCTTCTACCGGACAAATCGTAAAATCACAAAACAGGGACAGCTTTCCTGCTGCTTTCTCTGACAGTCTTGTGATTTTCTCTATATCGCAAAGGTACTGTCTTTTTTCTTTCGGAAAGCACAGAGACAATATAAATCCGCTGGCAAAATCTCCCTTTTTTTCTTTGTTCACGTTCTTCTGTTCTTCAGTTGCAATCCTGGCAAGAACCTCGTCCATCTGTTCCTTTAACTCACTTTTTCTGACTGGTTTTAACAAATAGGCATCCACATGCAAGTGCAGTGCATCTTTTGCATAAGTAAACTTACCATAGGCTGTTTTAACGATCACATGCCCTTTATATCCCCGTTCTCTGAGAATAGAAAGAGCCTGAAGCCCATTTAAACCAGGCATTTCAATATCCAGTATCAATAACTCCGGATTTTCCCTTGTCACTATTTCTACTACTTGTGTACCATCCTGCGCATCCGGCAAGAGCATCGCTTCCGGATAATTCCGCTCCATGAAAAAATGCATTGCCTTAAGTTCCAGTTCTTCATCATCTGCAATTAATACCCGATACATAAGTTCTCCTTATAAGGAATCAACATTTTGATCTCTGTTCCCTTTTCCGGCATGGAATTAATTTCCATAACAAATTCATCTTTAAAAAATACCCTCATTCTGTCAATCACATTTTTCAATCCAATGCTGTCGGAATGGATTCCCGTTTTATCGATACCTTCTATATAACTCTGAATTAATCTTTGCTTTTCTTCATCCATTCCAAAGCCATTATCACGGATAGTTATACCCACGTTCTCTTCTTCCCTGCAGATTCGAATCAGTATCTCTCCGCCCCGGATCGCAAGACCATGAACAATTGCATTTTCTATCATAGGCTGCATGGTAAGCGCCGGTATTCTTCCTCCCGCGGCAGCTTCATCATACTGCAAATCAAACCGGATTCTTTTTCCAAAGCGGATCTGCTGAATGTAAATATAATCTCTGCAGTTCTTTACTTCATCCGCCACAGTAACCACATGATGAATATCTTTCAAATTATATCTGAAGTAATCGGATACAGCCTCAATCATCTGCTCTGTAGATGGTGCTTCCTCCAGATAAGCCATCTGTGCAATACTGTTCAAAGTATTAAACATAAAATGAGGATTGATTCTGGCCTGCAGTGCCTTGATCTCACTCTCCTGCAACAGCTTTTCCATTTTCACTTTTTCCAGCCTCTGCTGCTTTAATTCCAACTGAAGTTTCATATTCAACTCCATCTGTCCCATCTGTTCTTCAATCCGGAGAAGCATTTCCTCAAACAAGTCTGTCAGCTGCCTGATTTCATCCTTGTTCTCCCTCCGGTAACCCTCATTTTCTGATCGATAGGTTGCTGCTTTGTAAGATAATGTGGATATCGGTTTGATTACATCCCTTGAAAACCAGATAACCATCCACAAAATTCCAAGTAAGAAAACAACAACTGCCAGAATACAGATGATAGAAACCACCTTCATCTCATAATTCAATTCATTCTGTGCTTCATTGGAATACCGTTCCATAGCCGAATACACATAATCATAATATCTCTCAATGAGCTGAACTGTATAAGCAGCCTCATCATATGCCTGCAGTCGTTCCTCTCTTGTTCCATACTCGTCCGATATTACTTCTGGTTCAATTTGTTCACACAGGCTCTCAATCATATGACAGAGATCATCAATTTCTCTGATATATCTATCTGCAAAAATAGTATGTCTTAAAGAGGCACTGTCAGCCTGTAGCCTCCCAAGTGCCTCTTTCGTTGCTTTTCTATCATCTTCATTCCATGAAACAGAGTAATATTTATATGCCGACAGTACATCACTGACCGTCGTTTTCAATTCATAGACGCTGTTATTTCTGTCGACCAGATCTCCCATCCGATCTCTGGTATAATACTGCATGCCAAGCAATATCACTGCTGTCGCAAAAAAGATCACAATAACACCTAGCATACAAAATGAAAATTTTCCTTTAAGAGAAAGTTTTTTCATAGTTCATCCTATACAACCATTCTGGTCGCAAGCTCCATTACCTTTTCCTGACTTGCATCTTCCTGCTGTAATTCTCCGGATACTTTTCCGCCTGAAAGGACAATGATCCTGTCTGACATGGAAATCAATTCCGGTAATTCAGATGAGATCATAATAATTGCAATACCCTGTCTGGCCAGTTCTACCATAATTTTATAAATCTCATACTTGGTTCCTACATCAATTCCCCTTGTAGGTTCATCCATAATCAGAACTCTCGGCTTTGTCATCAACCACTTGCTAAGAACCGCCTTCTGCTGATTTCCACCGGACAGCGTTTCCATATGGACTGTCATATCAGCTGCTTTGATCTTCAATTCATCAAAATACTTTCTGGCAGCCAGTTCCTCTTTTTTGTGATTAATGATACCATACCTGCAAATCGTTTTCAATGAAGCCAATGTGATGTTCTCTTCGATGGACATTCCTCCGATAAACCCGTCCAGCTTCCGGTCTTCCGTTACAAGTGCAATTCCTTCTTGAATCGCATCCCCTGGTTTTCTGATTTTTGCCTCTCTTCCATCGATTACTACGGTTCCCGACTGTTTTCCAATAATACCAAAGATGGCATTCACCAGTTCGCTCCGTCCGGCACCAACCAGTCCTCCAATTCCTAGAATTTCTCCTTTTCTGACAGAAAAGCTGACATTCTCTACAATCTTCTTTCTGGCATTCTGGGGATGAGGTACGGTGAAATCTCTGATCTCCAGAATAGCTTTCTCCACAGGAACAGCACACTTAGGATATAGATTATCCATCTTTCTTCCAACCATTTCCGCAATGATCTGGCTCTGATTAAATTCTTCCCTGCCATGACTGTTGATCACCCTGCCATCCCGCATTACAACAATTCTGTCTGAATAGGCAAATACTTCATCTAATTTATGAGATATAAGAACACAGGTATATCCCTGCTTCTTTAAATTCAACATAATCTGAAACAGTGTTGCTGATTCAGTTTCCGTCAGAGAGGCTGTTGGTTCATCCAGTATGAGGATCCTTGGTTTATGTGAAAGCGCTCTTGCAATGGATACAAGCTGTTGTTTGCTTGCATTCAGACTTCTCAAAATTTCCGTAGGTTCCACATCCAGCTGCAGCAGATCCAAATACTCTCTTGCTGCCTGATATAACTGATTCCATCTTATTATTTTTCCAAACTTTTTCCAGTTTCCAAGAAAAATATTCTCTGCCACACTCAGATCAAGGTGCATATTCAATTCCTGATAAATCATGGCAATCCCTGCTTCCTCAGACTGTCTGGTGCTGTGGAATTGCATGGTTTTTCCATCTACAAGAATGTTTCCTGTGTAGCTGTCACAAGAATAGGAGCCACTTAAAATTTTCATCAATGTACTTTTTCCGGCACCATTTTCTCCTACAATAGAAAGGATTTCTCCTTCATATGCCTGCAGTGAAACATCATCCAGTGCCTTCACTCCCGGAAAGGTCTTGGTAATATGCTGCATTTCCAGTACTGTTTTAGCCATACCCTCACTCTCCTTCTGCTATTTCGATGCAATTTTCTTTAATCGGAATGTATCCATACCGACCGCTGCCACCATAATGATTCCAATGGTAATTTTCTGCCAGTATACGGAAACATGAAGCAGTACCATAGCATTGGAAATTGTTTCCATTAATGCACAGCCAAGAATTGTTCCAAGCACTGATCCATAGCCGCCATACATGCTGGTTCCACCGATAATAACAGCAGCAACCGCGGTCATTTCCCAACCATCTCCAGCATTTGGCTGTGCGGAGCTTAGTCTTGCCGCCATGATAATTCCCACAAATCCTGCCAGCAGAGAAACCAGTACATGTGCTGAAAAGAGAACTCTTTTTACATTAATACCAGAAACTCTGGTAGCTTCTCTGTTTCCACCAACTGCCATAAGGCTTCTTCCGTAGGATGTCTTTTTTATCACAAAATGAGCAATCAACACAATAACAATTGCAATGAAAACAGAATACGGAATTCCTGCCAGAGTTCCCTGTCCAAGTACTTTGAATTCATCTGGCAATGGATAATATGGCTCTCCTTTTGTCAGCACATTCACAATTCCTCTTGCCACATACATGGTTCCCAACGTAGCAATCAGTGCCGGGATTCCGCAGTTGACGATCAGTACTGCATTAACAATGCCAACCACAGCTGATGCCAGAAGCCCCATAAGAATGGAAAAACAGATAGAAAGGTTATTTACGAGGCACAATCCGCAGATTGCGCCCCCAAGCCCCATAACAGAACCAATCGACATATCCAGACTGGCCCCCAGTAATACATACGTAACTCCAACACTGACGATCAGCAGAAAGGAAATAGATCTTGCCAGGTCGATCAGATTGGATCCGGCGAAAAACACCGGATTAATCAGACCAGTCACAATACATAATATTGCCAGCGGAACGATCTTGATCAGACCATTCATGCTTATTTTCTTTTTCATAGGCACATCACCTTATTTGCTTACTGAGCATCTTTGTAGGTATCAACATTTTCTGCAGTCACAAACGTAACACCAGAATCAATAACTGTCTCTGTCAGTTCTTCACCATTATTAATTCTGGTCAGAAGCTCTACTGCCTTTCTTCCCATAAAGTCCGGCTTCTGTACAATGGTTCCCTCTACTACACCTGTACGGATAAAATCAAGGCATTCATCTGTATCATCCCATCCGATGACAGTAATCGTTCCAGAAAGTCCCTGCTCTTCCAATACTTTTCCTGCTGCCACAGCACCAGTGCCTTCACTTCCAAAGATTGCTGTCATCTCTGGATATGCCTTTAACATATCCTGCGCTTTCTGAGTTCCTGTCAGCATATCAGAATTGCAGGCTTCTGTTGTCAGAATCTCCATATCAGGTTCGTCCTTAATGGCATCCTCAAAACCCTTGATACGGTCATTATCTGTTTCCTGTCCGATAGTTCCTCTGATGATTCCAATTTTTGCTTTACCACCGGTTGCATCAATCATTGCCTTACCTGCTTCATAACCTGCTTCATAGTTGGATGTTCCAACATAAGCTGCTCTCTTACTTTCCGGTGCATCTGTATCTACCAGTACAACAGGAATTCCTGCATCCACTGCACGATCAATAGCGGGTCCGATCGCAGCTGGAGAAAGTGCCATCGTAATAATACCATCTACCTTAGAAGCAATTGCTGTATCAATATACTTTACCATGGCATCTACATCCACCTTGGTATCTCCAAGTACTGCCACATCTACGCCCTGCTCCTTCGCACCAGCCTGAATACCTTCTTCCACATCAATCCAGTACTCATGGCTGACAAGAGGCGATACAAAGGTATAGTGATACGTATTTTCTCCATTTGTCGCTTCTTCGACATCAGTATCTGTCTCCACTGCTACCTCCGCTGCTGTTGAATCCTGTGTATTTGTATTTCCGCATCCAATCATGGAAATTGTTGTTGCAGCTGCCAGAATAAATGCAAGTGTCTTTTTCTTCATCGTATTTTCTCCTTCTCTATATTGTTGAAATATGAATATATCTGGGTTCCGGCTTCTCTGGTTCCTGATCGCCAAGATATACCCCCTGTTTTCTAAGCTGATCCTGCAATTTTTTTACAGAAAGATTTCTGAATGAAACATCCTCTTTAATACTCAGTGCCGCTGCTGCTCCAGCTGCTTCTCCGGTTCCATAACAGGTCGCCATAACAGCAATTCCATCATGTGCAATACAACGTCCTGCAGCAATAATATTTTCTACTTCCAGCGGAAGTAATGCTCTGTATGGAATACTATAGGCATGTCCCGGAATCAGCCAGTACAGTTCGCAGCCTCCTCCATTGGGATTATGAATATCCACACCATAGGCATTCATAGAAATTGCATCATCAAAAATAGTATAATTCAGAATATCATCTCTGGTCACTTTATATTCTGCTACAATTCTTCTTGACACCATCATACCCATCATATTGGCGACCTTGGTCAGTCTTGCATGTTCTGTTCCTTTATAATTGTGATGAAGCCAGTCAAGCACTTCCAGAATCTGTTTTCTGCAGGCAATTTCTCCTTTTGTAATATCCTCTGCCGAGCAAGGATTGATTCCTGTTACTCTGGTCATTTCTGCCCGGAATTCATCTTCTTTCATCAAAGGGAACAGATTGACTGCTCCATAAGCGAGAGATTTGTCCACCTTCCAGGTCACCGTATCCGGTGCAAGACCATCCATACAGAACATGGTTGATACCGGACTCTTTACTTCTTCGCCATCTTTTTCTCCTACACCAGTCTCAAACGGTGCACCTGTGTAGGCAATGACATCCCCATCTCCGGTACAGTCAACAACACGTTTCGCATATACTGCCTGTCTACCGGATTTATTTTCAATAATGACACCCCTGATTGTATTTCCTTCCATGATAGCGGCCGTAATATAGGTATGGAATAACACTTTTATACCATATTTTTCTACCAGTCTGTCGGCCGCAATCTTATGTATTTCCGGATCAAACGGACAGATTGCTGTATCTGGTTCGTGACGGTTAACTGCAAAATACGGTTTTTTCTCCGCCAAATGCGGTGGTTTAATACAGCCTCCCATCTCTTCCAGAAGATTTGTAAATTCCTCGAATACCCCCTTGATCACCTGTCGGCCTCCCGTATAAGCTGACATGGACATAAAGGATGTAACAAGTCCTACTGTTCCCTGTCCACCAAGACAGTTAAACTTTTCAATCAGCAAAACCTCTGCGCCATTTTTAGCAGCACTGACTGCCGCCGCAATTCCTGATGGTCCGCCACCGCATATCAACACATCCACATCATAGCTGACAGGCAGTTTCTTCTCAGGTTCCACATAAATTTTCTGACTCTGCATGAATACCCCTCCCTTATCGTTTTAATCTGTTTCTTTGTAAGATAATTGTAGAATTTTATTCATTTCACAGATATAAGAGGATTTTCTGTTCTTTATAGTTTTTCTCTTTTTTGTATGATACTTTTTTATGATTGTTATACTCTTTTGTACTTATCTGTAAAAACTCACATCATAAAATGATTTATAACAGAAAAAGGACAGCCTCTGAGAATAAGCTGCCCCTTCGTGTAATTTTCTTTTATACTGCAATCACTTCCTCAGCGTAACCGAATAAATCAGTTTTTGCTTCCCTGTCATCATGTTCAATGTCTGTTCATAGTATTCCAGCTGTGCATGATATTTTTCCCGCAATTTTGATGCTCAATTCACATAATCTGTCTTATAATCCAGTAAAACAATTTATCCATCATTATAGAAAAATGCATCGATACTTTCTTGGATCGGTATCGTTTCATCCTAATTACTTTCATCCGCTTGGCTGCAAGCCCATAACAAATAGCTATTCCCGATACACGGCATACAAACTCTTATCTCAGAGGCTGCCCCTTTTTGGTATTTCTCGTTATTCTTGTCATCTTTCTACAATATATGTCCCATCCGCCTGCAACATAAGATTGGTATTCGCTATCTGGTGCGCCCGCATCAATCGTCGCACATTTCTGCAATCACTTCGTTCGCAGAACTTCGTCGCTTCTTCCAGTGACAGTCCGCCCTTCATCTTGCGATCCACCAGTCTGTCCTTCAGAAATGATTCATCTGCCCCAATGAACACGCTGTCATCACTGAGAGTCACCAACTGGTTCCACGGATCTTCACTGCTCAATAACCAGTTCCCCTCCAGCACGATAATCTGCCGGTTGACCAGGACCGCATCTTCCACCACATCATGGATCGCTCTGCTGTAGATCGGCCACCGTATCTCACCACCCTTACGCAGCTCATGAATCTTGGCACGCAGTTTTTCCAGATCATAGGTCTCTGGACAACCTTTGACCTCCTTCATGGGAACAATCCTCCCCTCCACACAAGCTTCATGAGTCAGGATATACTGCTGATGATAATGAAATCCATCCAGACCGATGGCCTGTATCGGCTCCATATCTGCTTCCTTCTCTGACAGATATTCCAGAAACTGTACCAGCGTTGTCTTGCCGGTTCCAGGAGGTGCACTTAAAAATACAAGGATTCGTCTTCCCGCTTTTTTCTGCATTTCCTTCCATTTCTGCAAAAGCGGAATAAAGATCGTCTCAATGTCTTTTTCCTCATATTCTGCATGGATTTGAAATCCATTTACCTCATACGTATAAGTCTGCTTCATATAGCTTCCCTCCCTCGTATTACACCTCGATCACTTCACTCAGCGTAAACGAATAAATCAGCTTTTCCTTCACTTTCTTCCCGGTCATCATGCTCAATGCCTGTTCATAGTATTCCAGCTGCACATGATATTTTTCCCGTAATTCTGATGCACGACGCACATAATCTGTCTTGTAATCCAGCAAAACAATCTGTCCATCCTCATAGAAAAATGCATCAATAATTCCCTGAATCAGGATCGTTTCATCCGAGTCACTTCCATCCACCTGACTGGCTGGCAAGCTCATGACAAATGGCTGTTCCCGGAAGAGCTCGCCCCTGGCAGCAGCTTCCGCCATCCGCTCCGAAAGGTCGCTTTCTGCCAGATCAAGAAGATCCATGGGATTGACTGCGCGAAGTTCCTCCTCTGATAGTTTTCCTGCGTCCACCAATGTCTGCAGCTCTGCCTTCATCTTCGGAACATGTGCTCCTCGTAATTCTATCAGATGTTCAAAATCGAGCCACTCCATCACTGTATGGTAGATGGTACCTCTGGCTGCTCCTGTCTTTTCCTCTGTCTTCTGGATAAACTGCGGAATCAGCGGAACAATGTCTGTCTCCGGATATAATTCCTCTGCTGCATCGGATTCTTCCTGCATACGCAGCTTCTTCAGCTCCGTCACACTATATTTCTGCCGGGCAGTCTCCCGCATCTTCCATGGATAACTCCAGGAAAGTCGCTCATTGATCTGATGATAGAGTTCTTCATCCTTCTTACCATAGAGAAGGCTCTGCTCCAGCTCTGTTCTGGACAGTTCTCTCGTCATGGTCTGTCGGATCTGTTCCCGGATCACAGTCTCAAGAGAGACCATCTGCACATTGATCAGGGACTGTTTTCCACAGGTGTCCTCTGACAGTGCCGGGATTATCCACCTGAAATAACTGTCTGCACTGGTGATCTGTGTAAAAGACAGCTGTTCGTCTGCTTTCTCGCCCAAAACCTTTTCCGGTACCATACCAGTCAGAATCAGCTTTTCTTTTGCACGGGTCAGTGCCACATAGAGGATCCTGAGTTCTTCACCAAGACTGTCCTGCTGGTTCTGTCTGCGGATCAGCCGCTTGACCAGAGTTGCTCTTCGCATACGCTGATCCAGATCCACATAGTCAAGTCCTAATCCCCAGCGATTGTGGCAGACTACTTTTTCTCTTGCATCCTGCTTATTAAAGGTCTTTCCAAGCCCTGCCGCAAATACCACCGGAAACTCCAGACCTTTACTGTGGTGAGTACTCATGATCTGAACCGCCTCACCGTTCTTACCGGTCATGGCAGCCTCACCGAAATCCATCTGATATTTCTTCATGCGTTCAATATATCTTACGAAATGAAAGAGTCCATGGTAACTGATCTTCTCATAATCTCTTGCTTTTGCCAGCAGCATCTCCACGTTGGCAAGACGTTGTTCTCCTCCGGGAAGTGCCCGAATCTGATCCAGATATCCGGTCTCTGTCAAGATCTCCCACAGCAGATCATGAACCGATGTGTAGGTTGCCCGCTGCCGGTAGTCCTCCATCTGGACAAAAAATCGCTGCAGCTTCTGACGCAGCTCCTCCTGTTCCCCGTTTTCTGCATAAGCTCTGCAAGCATCATAGAATCCCGGATGATCTTCCCCTGCCCGGATCTGTGCCAGCTCCGTGGATGTGAATCCACCCAGCAATCCATGCATGGAAGCTGCCAGCGGGATCTCCTGGGTCGGATTATCAAGAATACGAAGATACGCCAGCAATGTCTCCACTTCCACAGTCTGGAAATATCCTTCTCTGGACTGCGCACAGGCAGGAATTCCTTCCTCCTGCAGCACTCTCACAAAGGTCTCGCTCCAGCCTGACATGGTACGAAGCAGGATCACAATATCTCCATACCGGACCGGACGGAGTTTCCCATCCTCGGTGACCTGTCCCTCTTCCATCAGCTTTCGGATCCTTCCAGCGATCAGATGTGATTCCGCCTCCACCTTTGTCCAGCGGCATTCCGGCTCCAGCTTCTCCCATTCTTCCTTGGTAAGCACCAGCAGCTCCGGCTTTGTGGTCTCTGTCTCCGGATAAGCAGCTCCCGCTTTCAGAGCCGCCTCTTCATCATATTCGATACCGCCCACTTCTTTTCGCATGATCCGTTCAAAGATCACATTGACCAGATCAAGCACCTCTTTCCGGCTTCGGAAATTCTGATGAAGATCCACACGGACACCACCATCTTCTGTGCCATACCGCGCGTATTTTTCCAGAAAAAGTCCAGGCTCTGCCTGACGGAACCGGTAGATACTCTGTTTCACATCTCCTACCATAAACCGATTATCCCGCCCTCTGCGGCTTTTACTGATACTGTCCAGGATTGCCTCCTGCACCAGATTGGAATCCTGGTATTCATCTACCATAATTTCTGCAAAATAATCTGCAAACAGATCTGCAGTCTCAGACGGAACCAGCTTCCCATCCACCTCGCGGGTCAGTATTTTCAATGCCAGGTGCTCCTGATCTGCAAAATCCAGAATGTTTTTTCTTCGCTTTTCCGCTGTCAGCCGTTCTATAAAGGAGAGAGTCACCTGCACATAGGTCTTTACCAGTTCTGCTGTTGCACGAAGCTGGGCAAACTGCTCCTCTGATGGAATATCAAAATACTGCTTCTGCAGATCTTTGAGTCCGTCTTTCATGACACTTCGAAGCTCCATAACCTGATCGATAAGCGCATCATCCACACCCGCCATCGCTTTAGAACGTCGGCTGGGAAGCCGCGCATAGGAGACTCCTTCCAGTCTGGTCTGAAAACACTCCACAGAATCACTTTCCACCAGATATGTAAGCTGCTGTTCATCCTGCGCCAGTGCTTCCTCATAAGCCTGCGGTCCTTCAGGAAGCTGTGCGAGCTTTCTTGCCTTCTGAATCTCCGTCAGCAGATCACCGACTGCCGTATGAAGTTCCGCAAGCAGTTCTTCCTGCCCGGCAAAATCACTCCAGCTTCCATCCTCCGGCATATCATAAGCATCTGCGCAGCTCCAAAGCCACTTCTCCGGCTGAGGACTGGCAATGGCATATTCATATAATTTAAGGATCATATCCTCCAGACCATTTCCCCGATTTCCATTTCCATAGCTGTCCACAAAACGGATGAATGCCGGATCTTTCTGCCGATGGTATTCCTCAACGATCTGATGAGCAATGTCCTGCTTTAAAAGCTTCATCTCCCCTTCATCTGCAATGCGGAAATTAGGAGCCAGATCAATCGTATGAAAATAATTGCGGATCACATACAGACAGAATCCATGGATCGTAGTAATCTGTGCCCGATGCACCAGAGATTCCTGTCTCTGCAGCCATTCATTATGGGGATCCTCCTTCAGCCGCTCGCTCAGTGCCTTTCCAATTCGTTCCTTCATCTCCCCGGCTGCCGCCTTGGTAAATGTGGTGATCAGCAGTCGATCCACATCCACCGGGTGATCCTTATCTGTGATCAGGGAGACGATCCGTTCCACCAGCACTGCTGTCTTGCCAGAACCGGCTGCGGCTGATACCAGAAGATTCCGGTTGCGGATATTTATGACTTTTTTCTGATCTTCTGTCCATACAACACTCATGATTCTTCCTCCTCGAGCCGTCTCCAGATCTCATCTTTATTTAACGGTGTCAGTCTGCGCTTCTCACAGCCATCCAGGCGCCGGTCAAATCCGCAGACACTGTGAAATGTACAGAACCTGCAGGCATTGTCATCCTGCAGCTCATAGGGTGACAGACTGACCTCTCCTGCCAGGATCCGCTGTCCATATTCTGTAAGCTTTCGGTTTACATGACGGGACAGTCTAAGAAGCTCTTGTTCCTCTGCCACGGAAGATGCCGCTGTGTAAGTTCCATCCTTTTTAAGCCTTATCGGTAAAATATCGGAGGAACCATGCAATTCCTTATCCATCAGCTTTACCACCTCTGGATCTGCATTGACCAGTCCGTTGAATGCCAGCTCTTTGAGCATCCGTCGTTCGGTGTCTTCCTCTTCTTCATAATCCAGCATAGGATCTTCAATATGATAATAAAACATACCCGCCGGATGGACTTCTCCACCCTCCCGGCTCTCCATATCCATTGCCGCATTGAGATAGACTGCAAGCTGCAGCTGCAAGCCATAGTACACACTGGTCAGATCAAACCGGGTCGATCCACTCTTATAATCAATGACTCGGACATATACATTTCCCTGCTCTCTGCAGATATCCACACGATCGATCCGTCCCTTAAGTCTCATGCGTTCATCCTCTGACAACAATACCGATACACTCGGAAGCTGCTCCAGATTGCGGAAAGATACTTCTGTCTTCTCCGGCGCAAAATTACCTTTCCGAAGCTGTTCCATCAATGCCCAGGCAGTCCGCTGCCCGATCCGCTTCATACGCTCCATAGTATAGGCATCGGTTGCTTCCTCCCCCAGACCTTTCTCTGCACAGATCTGAAGAGCATGCTCCAGTGCCTCTTTCATCCAGGCAGTCCGCTTCTCCTCTGGTACATGGAACCAGTCATATTCACTGGCCTCGATCTTATCCGAAAAATATTTGAGCGCATCGTGAAAGACATTTCCCATATCCACTGCCTGAAGGCCGTATTCCTCCCGCTCCTTCAGACGCAGACCATACTGCAGGAAATGTGCATACGAACAGGCTGCAAACTGCTCCAGTCTGGTAACACTTCCCTCCAGAAGGGTTCCATACAGAGTCCGCGCCACTGCCTTTCCAATAGGTTCTTCCTTTCGACTGTAAAAGACTGCATCCATCAGGCGGTCAAGCTTCTGATTCCAGTCCGCCTGCTCCGCATACCATCTGGCCAGCATCTTCTGCTGAGCATTATGAGTTCCTTCTCTGGCTGCCTGTAAAGCTTCCGTCACATCACTTAAATTTCCTTCCGGGGAAGCCAGCCGGTCCAACAGATCCTGCTCTGCCTCTGTCTCTACCGCCACCTGTGGGAACAATTCCTGCACTGAACGGATCAGATAGGACGGCCTCAGTGCATTACCATCCTCATCCGCCAGGCTCCAGGATAATTTAAGTCTCATGGAAGGCCGGGTCAGATTCACGTACATATAGTATTTCTGGATACAGGTCTCCTGCCGGGATGTGGGTGACAACTCCACATTCTGGGATAACAAGGTCTCCCGGTCCATTTCAGAAAGAAGGCCGCCGCTGTCTTTCTGACGAGGCACACTCCCTTCATTGACTCCTGCAAAGAACAATATCTTAATGTCTTTCAGACGGCTTCGCTCCATATCTCCCACAACCACCTGATCGGTACCTGCCGGAATGAGTCCCACCTTCATCTCTGAAAATCCGGCATCCAGAAGCTGAGCATACTCCTCCAGAGAGACCTGACAGTCTCCAAGCAGCATGACCAGCTTGTCAAACAGATCCATGACCATGCCATAGATCTGAGAATACTCTTTGGCCAGACTCAGATTTCCTTCCTGCTCAAACTGCTGCTCATACTGAAGCAGATGCTCCTGAACAGACAGATCCGTCAGATATTCATAGATACTTCTGGTCATAACTTCCGCATCTGCCTTTTTATCCTTCAGGCTCTTTCGCAGTGGTTCCAGACCGGACAGTGCCTTTTCCCGAAGCGCATTGACTTCTGCCAGTTCCTCCTCTGTCATCTGCTTCAGTGGATATTTCCATTCCTTTTTCCAGCCGGAGAATCCACGAATACCTCTGGCGATTACATAATTTTCCAGCAGATCTGTCCCTCTCCTATCCACCGGCGTCATGCCGCTTCGCAGCAGGCGGAACATAGATTCATAAGAAAAATCCTCCTGAACTGCAAGCAATAACGCCCGCAGGAACTCCACAAACGGATTCTTCAGGACATCCCGCTTGGCATCCATAAATCCCGGAATCTCCAATCGTGCAAAGGTCTGTTCAAACAGTGGTCCATAAGTATCCAGGTCTCCAGTGACCACTGCCATCTCCCGATAACGGAACTTCTCATCCCGTACTAATTTCAGGATCTCTCTGCTGATACACTCCACTTCTGACCGGGGTGTCCTCGCTGCAAACAATGTGACTGCATCGGTTTCTTCGTTCCAAAACCGTCTGCTGTGCCGGTAGATATGCTCCTCCAGAAATCTTAGTGCCGGTGCATCCTTATACCGCCAGATTTTATCTTTTCCAAGCATGATGGGCTTTCGAATCTCCATGCCTGTCTGCTCAGCCACTTTTCTCAGATCCTGAATCGTCTTTTTCGTAGCATAGAAGAGCTGATGCTCCGCCTCCATCTGAAATGGCTCTTCCCTGTGATCCAGTGTCATCGTCACATACAATTCATCCGTAAGCGTCAGCAATCTTCCGATCAGCCCCAGCTGGATAGGCGTAAAGCCATGGTAGCCATCCAGAACGATCACACTGTTCCGAACTGACCGTGACTGCTCCACCGTATCCTCCAGCGCTTTCAATAGCTCCTCTGCTGTCAGATATGTGTCCTTTAGATACTGACGGAAGCTTTCATAGATCACCTTCATATCCTTCAGCTTAAAATACAACTGGGGATTACTCTTATTCTGCTCCATGATCTGTGTAAGGTCTTCCGGTTCGATCCGATACTGCACGAACTCTGACAGCAGTGACTTTACCTCAGAAATGTATCCCAGCTTTCGGAGGCTTCCTCCCAGCAGGGTCAGTTCATCCTTCTTCTCCTCCGCCAGCTTTCGAAGCACCAGGCTCTTTCCCGTATCTTCCAGAATCTTCCGGTGCTCGCCGCCCACCTCTGAAAAGACCCGGTGTGCCAGACGCTCGAAGCTTAAGACATCTATATTCATGATTCCATGACGCGGATGCATCATGACCAGATCCTTCTGCGTCTGCATGGTAAACTGCTCCGGCACGATGATCAAATATTGCTTTGTCGGATGTTCCATGGATTCCTGTATGATTTTTTCAAATATATAGTGGGATTTTCCTGCTCCCGCATTTCCAAGGATCAACTGTAATGCCATATCTGCTCCCCTTTATTATATTGATTCTAATGAATAGATTCATTATACCTCATCAGCTCTACAAAAGACCAGACACCATACGGACAAAATCTGGTAAAAAATAAATCGCAGAAATACGGCATCTCACTGGATGCACCTTTTCTGCGATTCAATCCTGTATTGGCTTCAGATAACGCCAATGATATTATCTATAAAATAATTCTCAAGCCAGTATTATTCACTCCCACGATCAGCCTGCGTATGCCATCACTGGAACCTCTGCAAACTGCGGCATGGATGCCAGCACCCTTGAGCAGACCGTTGTAATGTATTTACAGTCATTTTCCACACTGCCCGGCTGCTTCATATATTCATCATGTACTTCCTGAATATACTCCAGCATCTCGTCAGCTGTCGAAAAGCTTCTCTTATAACCGGCTCCGCCAAACACTGCCTCACCACTTCTGATATATGCCCTCAGACCATGCTTCAGATGATTCTCATAATGACAGTGATCCTTGATATTTCCCGGATAATGAGAATTATGTGGATAAGTAAAATAATCCGCAATATAATGGAACACCTGTCCCAGATCCATCATATAACCTGCCGTATCAATAGACCAGTACCCTTCCTCTGATACCAGTGCCCGGAGCATCTCAGCCATCATATCGAACGTTCCATCATACTCATGACGCACAGTCACAAAGGATGGTTTACAATCCGGTAAAATATTTCCAAAATAAAAGGATCTCCATCTGCGGTTCAATACTTCATGATCCATTCCCTGAATCAAAAAACCTGCTAACGCAAGATGCGATTTTTTTCTCATGTACGTCCCTCCACAAAAATGCAAATGTACCTGTCACTTGCCCAAAACCTTATCCAGCATAGCACACTTTTTTACACTTTGCACGCGATTTTGAAAAGTTTACAGAAAGTTCACATAATTCTGATATGTGCGAATATTTTTCCTTCTGATCTGAAAAAATATCTGTATCTTGTTTTATTGGAAAGGAACCCAGACATGATAACGATTACAGGAAAAGCCACACTCACATACGATCAGCCGCCCCGTATCCTGGAAGCTGCTTCTATCGTTGGACAAAAAGAAGGGGACGGTCCTTTAAGTCATCTCTTTGACTGCATTGAACCTGACCCCAAATTCGGCAAAAACACCTGGGAAGAAGCCGAGAGTGAACTGCAGCTTCGCACTGCCAGAAAAGTTCTGGAAAAATCAGGCATGACCGAGGAACAGATTCGCTATTTATTCGCCGGAGATCTGCTGGCTCAGGGAATCGCCACTTCCTACGGAATCATGGAATTGCAGATTCCTCTGTTTGGACTGTATGGCGCCTGCTCCACCTGTGGTGAGAGCCTGGGACTGGCTTCTATAACCGTTGCCGGAGGAGCTGCTGATTGTGTCATGGCACTGACCTCCAGCCACTTTGCCAGTGCAGAAAAAGAGTTTCGCTTTCCCCTGGAATACGCAGGACAACGTCCCTTATCAACTACCTGGACGGTCACCGGTTCCGGTGCCTTTATCATTGCCGCCGAGGAACACCCCTGTGCCGCTCAGGCTCACTGCTGTATCAGCGGTATTACCACCGGAAAAGTAGTGGATTATGGTATCAAAGATTCCATGCACATGGGTGCAGCCATGGCTCCTGCCGCAGCTGATACCATCCGTCAGCACCTCATCGACACCGGCAGAGATGTCTCTGACTATGACCGGATCATCACCGGCGATCTGGGAAGTATCGGACAGACCATACTCAAAGATCTCCTGTCTGACTGCGGAATTCTGCTCGGGGATCTTCATGAAGACTGCGGAATGCTGATCTTCGATCCAGATACACAGGATACTCATGCCGGAGGTTCCGGCTGCGGCTGTGCTGCAACCACTTTAGCTGCATATATTTTGCCCAGACTGATCCGAGGAGAATGGAAACGGGTACTGTTTCTCCCCACCGGTGCACTGCTGTCCAAAGTCAGCTTCAATGAAGGACAGAGCATTCCCGGCATCGCGCACGCGGTAGTGCTTGAGCATTGCTGAGCATGAGGATCCATACACCGACTCACAACTATACAATTCAGGAAAGGAATATTTATATGAAGATCAATGAAGAACAGAAACAACAATATCAGGAATATGTCAAGCAAGTCACGCCCACCCATAATCTTCTCAAAGAAGTGGGAAAAGCCTTTCTGACCGGCGGACTGATCTGTGTGCTTGGGCAGTTTCTGCAAAATACGGGTCTGAATATAGGAATGGACCAGAAGACTGCCAGCACCTGGTGCTCGATTCTTCTGGTCCTTCTCAGTGTTCTGTTAACCGGATTTAATATCTATCCTTCTATTGCCAAATGGGGAGGCGCTGGTGCACTGGTCCCCATCACCGGCTTTGCAAACGGAATCGCTTCGTCTGCCATTGAATATAAAAAAGAAGGACAGGTCTTCGGTATTGGTTCTAAAATCTTTACGATCGCAGGTCCTGTCATCCTCTATGGAGTCTTTACCTCCTGGATCCTTGGCTTGATCTACTGGGTGATCACTCTCTGAAATTACTCCTCTGCCCGTACTGCCCAGCGCATTTTTGTAGAACGGGCCCGTGGATTCCGCACACATTCTTCCGCGGACGGGCGTACCACATCTTTGGAGTACTCTTCATAGATACCCGCACGGTATCCTTCCTTGAGTGCCGCTTTCACCAGCTTGTCCTCGCCTGAATGAAAAGTCAGGATAGCAGCCCGTCCCCCCGGCTTCAATGCACCTGGAAGCTTCTCCATAAATTCATACAACACTTCAAATTCCTGGTTCACATCGATCCGCAATGCCTGAAATACCCTCTGACAGGTCTTTTTCACAGTCTCTTTTTTCTCTTTTTCAGGCAAAAAATCCAACGTTTTTTCAATGATCTCCCGAAGCTTTGTGGTAGTGTCCACACGATGTCCCCGTCGGATCTCATCCGTAATGGCTTTTGCCAGTTCCTCACAGTATGGCTCGTCAGAATTCTCATAGAGCATTCCTGCCAGCTCTTCTCTTCCAATAGTGTCCAGACGTTCTGCTGCACTGATTCCCTTCTGCTGATTCAGGCGAAGATCCAGCGGTCCATCCACCTTAAAAGAAAATCCTCGCTTCGGATTGTCGATCTGCATAGAAGATACGCCAAGATCCGCCAGAATAAAATCAAATCCGCCTACCTCTTTTGCGATTTCATCAATGGTACAGAAATTCTGAAGTTTGATCGTCAGCATATCCTCACCAAACCCTTGCTCCTCCAGACGTTTTCTGGTCTTTGCCGACTCTTCCGGGTCCACATCCGTGGCATACATATGCCCTTTTCCCTGCAGACATTGCAACATGGCTTTCGTATGACCGCCATAACCAAGAGTCGCATCAAATCCAATCTGTCCCGGCTGGATCTTCAGAAAATCCAGGATTTCATCCACCATAATAGAGATATGCATTCCTGCCGGAGTATTTCCCTTCTGGATCACATGCTGGATCGTATCCTGATATTTTTCAGGCTGCAGCTCCTTATATTTTTCTTCAAATTTCTTCGGGTATTTCCCCTTATATCGTACACGGCGCTTATGTGGCGTCTGTGGATTCTGTTCCATATTCATCCATTCCTTCTCATCAAAAATCTGTGATCATGCGTTTTTTTCAAAAGAAATAAAGACAAGCGAACTAAGCAATAACATATAAGGATAAAACAGCAACGGTAAAATATCAAATGCATTGATCGTTTCACCAAGTCCTGTTGCAGCTGAGATCGCAACGAGCATCTGTGCTCCATAGGGAAGGATTCCCTGGAAAACACAGGAAAACGTATCCAGGATAGATGCAGCTTTCTTATTGCTGATTCCATAATTTCCTGACATTTCCTTCGCAATCGGATTGGCCATAACGATCGCAACCGTATTATTTGCTGTTGCAATATCCATCAGACCAACCAGCAGCCCCATTCCAAGAAGTCCGCCTTTTCTTCCCTTAAATACCTTTTTTATCCAGTATAACAGAGCTGCAAATCCACCGTATTCTTTGATCAAGGCACAGATTGCAGCTACCAGTAAGGCAACCATACTGGTTTCAAACATTCCTGCCGCACCATCTCCCATATTTCCAAGCAGATCTGTTGGCACTATCATTCCGGTTGCTATCATGATGATGGATCCACTTACAATACCCGTGATCAGTACCAGAAATACATTCAGACCGATGATTCCTCCTGCCAGTACCAGAATATAAGGAATCGTCTGTATCAGATGATATTCTTCCTGAACAAAGCCACCACTGTAGTTCTTTACAGATAACATGCAGATGATGACCAGACTGGCAACTGCTGCCGGGAGTGCAATGAAGAAATTCTCCTTAAATTTATCTGTCATTTTACAACCTTGTCCATTGCATGCGGCAATTGTCGTATCAGATATGAAAGACAGATTATCTCCAAACATTGCACCGCCCATTACTGTAGCAATACAAAGTGGTGTGGAAAATCCAGAAGCTCTGGATACCGCTATTCCAATGGGAACGATCAGCGTGATCGTTCCAACGGATGTTCCCATGGCCAGAGAGACAAAGCAGCTCACAACAAACAGAACAATCACTGCAAACTGAGGTGGGATCAGCGACAATATAAAATATGCCACACTGTTGGCAGAGGATCTTCCGACTACTCCCACAAAAATTCCTGCCAGCATAAATATAATGATCATTGTAATAATATTAGGGTCACTGATTCCCTCGCCCATTACTTTAAGTTTGTCATTCAATTTGAGTGACCGGTTCTGCAGACATGCAACAAATAGTGCCATCAAAAATATAACGACAACAGGGATTTTATAAAATCCCATCTCAATCTCCAGGCCATATTCAAATAACATACCCAGACCTAAATATAAGACTACAAACACTGCAATTGGTAATAACGCTTTTGCATTTCTTTTTTCCATGTATCTAACCCTTTCTTTAAACCTTTTATCTTCTAATATACCAAAAAAGTGCAGGTTTGCAAATCATAAAATACCCCGTTGGTTTCCCAACGAGGCATCAAAGATATTTTACTCTACTTTTGAAAACTGATCTTTACCAACTGAGCACAGAGGACACTCAAAGTCTTCCGGAACATCCTCCCATTTGGTACCTGGTGCAATGCCGCCTTCCGGATATCCCTGCTCCTCATCATATTCCCATCCGCAAACGTCACATACATATTTCATTACGAGTTCCTCCTTTTCAAAATCATTTTTCTGATAATAGTATTTATTACTAATATTGACTATATATATCTTCCTTGCATTTGTCAAGGCAAAATAATAATTATTCCTGTTTTGGCTTCCCATTGGTGTGATTCTCTATCTGCAGCTGCTTCTCCAGCACCGACTGCTTGGCAAGAATGACATTGACCTTATCGTATAGATCCTCAATCATAATCTCTGTTTTTAAGTTGACCTTGTAGTCGTTTTCAGCTCTGCGACGATCCTTTTCCTCTTGACGGTTCTGGCTCATCATGATCAACGGGGCCTGGATTGCCGCTACGCAGGAAAGAACCAGATTAAGCAGAATAAACGGATACGGATCAAATGCCTTGGATGCCAGCACGGCATTGACGATCATCCAAAGAACAAGGACACCAGTAAAAGAAAAAATGAATGCCCAGCTCCCTGCAAATTTTGCAATTGCATCTGCTGCACGCTGCCCCAGGGTGTACTTTTCCTTGCCACTTTCAGGACTGACTGAAATCTTACTGTCCGCCAGCAGATTCAGCACCTCTTCGTCAGTCATATCATGGCGGATATCCTTAAGTACCTCTTTTAACAGCTTTCTGTTTTCTTTCATGATAATATCTCCCCTTCATCAGATCAGTGCCGGTGTCTGTGCCAGAATTGATACAATCGCAACTGCCGCCAGAATCACAGCAACTATCACCACTACCATTATGATTTTCCTTTTCATGATACACCTGCTCTTTCTTATACGTATGAAACACCTGCAAAACATTTCTAATAACCATGTCGATATTCTGTGACCAGCACGATTATCTGCCCTCAGTATAAATCACCTGTCCCACTGCGTCAACGACCATCATTTCACATTATTTGTCTTGACTTTCCTTATTCTTTATCGTATTATTTGATACAGTTCAAAAAAATACTATTCAAAGGGAGGTATCTATGACTCCATCAACATTTGTAGCTTTTTTTCATGATGTATTGAATGCTTACAATAAAATGTGTGAACCTATTCTTCACGAATTTGACATTCCACAGGTATCTTTTGACATTTTAATGTTTCTCAACAACAATCCTGAATTATCTACTGCCCAGCAGATAAGCGAATTTCGGAAAATAAAAAAGAACTTAGTGTCTGTCCATGTTGATAAACTGGTAACTGCCGGTTATCTGCAGAGAGGATCCGTGACCGGAGACAGACGAAAGGTTTTACTCTCCTGCACCGAAAAGGCACAGCCAATTCTGAAAGCCGGACTGGAAATGCAGAAGAATTTCAATCAGAAGCTTACCCGGAATATCCCTGAAGAACAGATACATGTTTATAAGGAAATCATTGACTCTATGGCAGCGAATGCATGCCAGATGCTGAATGAATAACACAAAATACCAAAAGGAGGTACTATCCATGCAGGATAACAAAGATTTTCTTGGGACAGAACCGATCGGAAAATTGCTTCTTAAGCTGTCTATCCCGACCGTAATCGCCCAGCTTATCAATATGCTTTATAATATCGTAGACCGCATCTATATCGGTCATATACCAGGCAATGGCAGTCTGGCTCTCACCGGAGTCGGAGTCTGTATGCCAATCATCATGATTGTTTCTGCTTTTGCGGCACTGGTCAGCTCCGGTGGTGCACCAAGAGCATCTATTTATATGGGAAAACGGGACAATCAGTCAGCAGAACAAATATTAAGCAACTGCTTCGTTCTCCAGATTGTTGTTTCCTTTATTCTGACTGCTGTCTTACTGATCTGGAGTGAAGATATATTACTGGCTTTTGGTGCAAGTGAAAATACGATCAGCTATGCAGTTGATTATATGCATATCTATGCGATCGGTACGCTATTTGTTCAGCTGACTCTTGGTATGAATGCTTTTATTACTGCACAGGGCTTCACAACAACTTCTATGGTTTCCGTTCTGATCGGTGCTATTTGCAATATTACACTGGATCCTATATTCATCTTTGGTTTTCACATGGGTGTAAAAGGTGCAGCCCTGGCAACCGTTCTGTCACAGGCGGTTTCCACAATCTGGGTAATCTTTTTCCTTTGCGGTAAAAAAACACAGCTTCATCTTAGGAAAAAATATATGCATCTGGAAGCCAAGATCATTATTCCTTGCGTTACACTTGGACTTGCTGCTTTCATTATGCAGGCAAGCGAAAGTGTTGTAACGGTTTGCTTTAATTCATCCCTGCTCCGTTATGGCGGAGATATTGCAGTCGGAGCCATGACCATTTTAACCAGCGTGATGCAGTTTGCTATGCTGCCTCTTCAGGGAATCGCACAGGGATCACAGCCTATTTCCAGTTATAATTACGGAGCTAAAAATGCGGACAGGGTAAAGAAAACATTCCGTTTACTGCTGACTACCTGCTTAACCTACTCCATATCACTCTGGGCAGCTGTACAGCTTGTTCCCGAAATATTTGTAGGCATCTTTACTGCTGATGCAAGTCTCGTTGACTTTACTGCACCAATGCTGAAAATTTACCTGGGCGGTCTGTTCCTGTTTGGTATCCAGATTGCATGCCAGATGACATTTACCTCCCTTGGCAAAGCAGCCAACTCCATCATTGTTGCTGTTGTCCGAAAATTTGTATTATTGCTCCCGCTTATTTATATCATGCCTCACATGGTATCCAACCCAACCACAGGCGTATATATGGCAGAGCCAATCGCTGATATTATTGCTGTACTCTTTACTTCCGTTCTATTTTCAGTACAGTTTAAAAAAGCACTTGCAGAGATTCAGAAGTAAATTATGTAAAAGGACGGCTCAGCGCCAGAAATTTTTTATCTGACTGAATACCCTGTGTCAGAAACTGACCGTCCCGAAACAGAGCATAAGTCGTGACT
>ERZ773162.905-NODE-905-length-28332-cov-88.360682_pt1 | contig 28332 bp, 25 predicted proteins | sample MGYA00511113_ERZ773162 | MGnify/ENA primary metagenome ERZ773162 (study PRJEB29015, sample SAMEA2737807) | human gut metagenome | biome: human gut; feature: human-associated habitat; material: faeces | place: China | collected 2012 ... | reverse complement strand
CCTATGACCCTCTGCTTGTAAGGCAGATGCTCTCCCAGCTGAGCTATGCTCCCATAAAGTTATTGTTATTTGTAAAAGCACCTCTTACGAAGTGCTTTTACAAAATTTGGAGGCGACACCCAGATTCGAACTGGGGAATCGGAGTTTTGCAGACTCGTGCCTTACCACTTGGCTATGTCGCCGAAATGCTGTAATCTCAATCAGCGATATTGATTATATCAAATACTGATTGATTTGTCAAGCATTATTTAAAAATTATTCAAAAATTTTTTACGAATTTAAAAAGCGGGTTTATCTGTTTATAAGTTTGCCGATATTTTTAAGTGCGATTGAAATTGTGCCGTCGTTGTTGTTGATAAACTCAATATATCTGTCATCTTCAAAATATTCTACGGGTACGGTTATTTCTATGCCCGTATCGGTTTTTATTTTCTGACTTTTGCTGGCTCTTATGGCAGATGTTTTTTCGATTTTTAAGTCTTTGGGTATTTCTTTTTCTTCGATTTTCTTTTCAAATGCCTCTTGCATAATTGGTGACTCCGAAAAAATATTTTCGGCAAGTTCCTGTGTGGAAATGGTGTCGGATTCCTCGCAGTTTTCGACAATGTAGCTTTTTGCCTTTGAAACGGCGACTGCCGAGTTTACTCCGTATTCTTCGGCGACCTCGTTTGCGGTTTCCCTTACGATTTTTACAGCCTCTTTTGCGGAAACGCCCGACGAACATTCGAGCAGTATTTCCGGAAGTACATATACGCTGTTGCCGTCGATTTGGCGCTTTTTATCCGAAAAATGTATTTCTCCCGTTTTCATATTTATAATCGCATATGAATCTATTTTTTGCGACGGGGCAGGCAGGATAGCGTAATGCTTCATAATTTCGTTATGAATACCGTTTTCATCTGTAATTACCTGATGAGTATAGGCGGATTTGTTGGTTATAAGCAGAATTGCAAAGTAGTCGGAATCGTCATTTATATAATCTGCCGCAACAAAATCTATGGCGTCAAGTTTGTCGGAAAGAGAAATATTCTCATAAAGAACATTGGCAATTTGTGAAGTGAAATCTATAAATTCAAGACCTTTGTTGCCGTATTCCGTCAGCGCCGCCGCAAAACCGCTGTCGGCATTAAAAGTACCGCTTTTTCCCGCGGAATCCTTGTGAAGTTTTTCAAGATGCTTTTGAAGAAATGTGCTTACCGTATCATCTGTACAGTCAAGTTCGTTTTGAGAAAAAACGCTCATTCCCGAATTGAAGTCAAGTATATGTAAAACAGCTCTTTTAATAATCATATCATTTTTCCTAATCTGTGTAATATTTTGTTAAATAAAAACGAATATCGAATAATCAGGCACAAGCGGCCGACATTTCGTTGAAATTTATTATATTCTCATATTAAATAAAAATCAAGAGATACAGAAAAACCCGCACCGAAAGTCATAAAAACAACTCCTCAGTGCGGGTTTGGTTTGGCGTGCCAAAAGGGAATGAACCCCCGACCTTCTGCTTAGGAGTTCATTCCGAAGCGTTATTTCCAAGATAAACAAACCTCAACTTTCCCCATCCTAATGCGGTTTTCAGCAGGAAACGTGGACGGTAAAGTCCGACAAAGCACCGCTTTAAAAAAAAACAAAAGTTAAGGTTCTCGCAATAGAAGGCGTCAAGCTCATAGTAGAATCCGTAACAGAATGAGAGGTAAATAATGTTAGGACTTATTATTTTAGGAATTATCCTTTTAATCCTGCTTATAGTAATAGTAAGCAATGTAAAAGTAGTACCGCAGGCACACGCATATGTAATTGAAAGACTCGGAATATATCATGTAACATGGTCAACAGGCTTGCATGTAAAAATTCCGTTTATCGACAAGATTTCAAAGAAAGTATCATTAAAAGAGCAGGTAATTGATTTTCCACCGCAGCATGGAGTGAATAAAACGATACCTTCTTGTAAATCTTAAAAAGTAAGGAAATATCACAGAATTAGAAATAATCAATAACAATTACTTATTTAATGTTTTTAACATCTGAGCCATTGGGCTCTTTTTTTATGCCTAAAATTCTTGTAAACTTGTTTTTCGTGTTACAAGAATGACTGATGAGGAAGGTAGAATAGAGAGGGTGAGAGATGTTGAGAATATAGTAAAGATCCACCGGCTTAGCCGGTGGATTTTTACTTTGCAAAAATGCATATGAGATTCTTTAAAAATGTTAATTATAAATAAGAGGCAGATTCATTTTTATGTTTCTGACTAATCGCCGACTCAAATCACGCCAAATGTGCTATATTAGATTCTTCAAAAGTAGTCAAGTAGTAGTCGGTTAAGAGGGCAGAATACTTTCAAAATCAACCGTATAACGATAATTTTATTATAGCATATAATCGTTTAATAACGACGATAATTATAAACTTTTAGGTTTTGCACATGAGTTGCGAACTTTTATTGGACAAGGCAGATAGACACGCATAGGAGAAAGATAATCGGTGCTTTTAGATTTCATCATATTCAAAATAAATCTAATGCCGTAAATACCCATTGCATATACAGGTGCGTTTACCGTAGTGAGCGGAGGGTTTGTATATCCCGAAAGCTCCGTGTTATCAAATCCCATAACAGAAATATCCTCAGGAATTTTGTAACCGTTTTCTTGCAGAGCTCTCATTGCACCGATTGCAATAGGATCGCTTGCCGCAAAAATGGCTGTGGGGAGATTTCCTTTGCTGATCATTTCTGACATCATTTTATAACCGGATGATGTTGAAAATTTGTCCTGCATAATAAACCCATCATATTTAATGTTTAGTGCATCGCAAATGTCTGTGAAAGTGTTGAGTCGTTTATCAGGAAATATCGTTCCGTCCTCAAGCTGTTCAATGCCTCCGATAAAGCCAACTGTTCTATGACCTAAATCATATAGATATTTAATTGCATCGGACACTGCCTGACGAAAGTCGAGCGATACGGATGTGATTTCAATATTCTCAACGGTCATATCAAGAAAAACAATTTTATTATTCAATGAATGCAGTAATTTTATTTCTTGTTTACTAAACTTCCCGAGGCAGATTATGCCATCAACATCGCAGAGTACATTCTGATAGTCATTGTCTGTTTTAAATGTTCGTACAATACTTATATTATTTTTTGAACAGTAGTCCTCGATACCCTGTCTCATCAAAAAGTAATAATTATCTTCAATTTCCTGTTTGAAAGAGAACCATTGTAGAATTCCAATGCGACATGAAGGTGCTGATGTAACCCTTTTTTTCTTTACATAATTAAGTTCTTTAGCTGCTGCAAATATTTTTTGCTTTGTTTCAAGCGAGGTGCTGAGGGTAGTGTCGTTATTAAGCACTCTTGAAACAGTAGCAACTGATACATTTGCCTTTTTGGCAACATCTCTGATTGTAGCCATTTGAATCACCTCACTACCATTATAGTGAAATATTACCAAAAAATCAAGTCGTGTTTAGTAAAAAACGGAGAAAGCAAAAATGTTTACCAAAAACTATTGACAGTTTACGAAACAAAAAGTATAATTTAGTTAACATAAAAACAAAAGAAACATTATTATTAAATAATAGCGAAATCTTTTGTGCAGGTTGTCACGGCGTTTCATTTAAAATTAAAAGGAGGAAAAATTATGAAACAGACATCATCACAACCAAGACTTGATGGCAAAATCCCAGGTAGAATCAAATACACCTTTGCTTTTGGTGCCCTAGGCAAAGATATGATTTATGGTATGATTGCCACATTTTCAATGATTTATTTCACAGACATCATCAAGGTCAACCCGGTATTTATCGGCGTAATGTTCTTTGTTGCAAAGTTATGGGATGCCTTTAATGATTTGTTTATGGGTATGATTGTTGATAACACACGCAGCAGATGGGGTAAATTTATTCCATGGCTTGTAATAGGTACGCTGGTTAATTCAATTATATTTGTTGTTTTATTCACAGACTTCCACCTCAATGGCGTTGGACTTTGCATATTTGCAACAGCAGCTTACATACTCTGGGGTATGACTTACACAATTATGGATATTCCTTATTGGTCAATTATTCCTAACCTCACTTCAAATCCTGAGGAGAGAGAAAAAGTTTCGGTACTTCCGAGAATCTTTGCAAGTATCGGTCAGTCACTTGTTATTGCAGGCTTTGGTGTTCAAATTATTGAGGCTCTCGGCGGCGGCACAACAAATCAGGCAGGTTATCACAGATTTGCAATCATAATTGCAATTGTATTTATTCTTACAATCGGTATTACAGTAATCAATCTTCCGAAAAAGAGAGATGATTCTGTTCCGGAAAAGAAAGTTAAGTTTAAAGATATTTTCTCAATCATCGGCAAGAATGATCAACTTCGTTGGGCGGTAACTCTTATCTTCCTTTACAACATCGGCATTCAGTGCATTATGGGTGTTGCTACATATTATTTCAAATATGTTTGCGGCGACGCAGGAATGATGTCATCATTTATGATCAGCGCATCAATCGCAGAGGTTGTAGGTCTTATCGTATTCCCTAAGGTTACAAAATTTCTTTCAAGAAAAACTTCGTTCCTTCTTGCGTGTCTTTTCCCTGCATTTGGTCTTGTAATGCTTTTGCTCGTAGGTATTTTTGCTCCGCACAATGTTGTGCTCACATCAATCTCAGGTGTTATTGTAAAACTTGGTACAGGTCTTGAACTTGGTTGTGCAACAGTATTCCTTGCAGATGTTGTTGATTACGGTGAATTTAAGCTTGGAACAAGAAATGAAGGCGTTGTATTCTCACTCCAGACGCTTATCGTAAAATTCACAGCAGCTCTTACAGCACTCGGTATTGGCGCGGCACTTGGAAGCACACAGTATATTCCGGGACAGGAACAGTCATTTGCAACAGTAGCATCAATCAGTACACTTATGTGCATTGTTCCTGCGGTTTGTATGCTTATTGCTTATGTTGTTTACAGAAAGAAATATAAACTCAATGACGGTATGATGAAGAAGGTTATAAACACAATCAGTGCAAGAAGAGAAGGCAAGATTGATATGACACAACAGCTTGATGAAAGCGGTAACACAGAGCCTTCTATGTTCCTTCCTACAGTTGCGGAAAAGGCAGGTAAATAAAATGATTGATACTAAAACAGCAATTGAAAAAATTACAAACGGCGAATTTGATAATCTTTTCACTGATATATATATAGATTCATCAATGATTGATTATCAGAAAAAAAGATATGTTCATGCAATTGAGCAGTATGAAACAATTTATTGCCCTGATAAAGTAGCAATATTCAGTGCTCCCGGCAGAAGTGAGGTTTGCGGTAATCATACAGATCACCAGCATGGAATGGTGCTTGCAACATCCATTAATCTTGATACTATTGCCGTGTCGGCCAAGAATAACAATGATGTTGTAAGATTTGTTTCTGACGGTTATGATATGATTACTCTCGATATAAATGACCTTGAAGTTAATAATGATGAGGCAGGCACAACGGTCAGCCTCATCAGAGGTGTTCTTCGTGGACTTAAGGATCATGGATACAAAATTGGTGGATTCAATGCTTATGCAACAAGTGATGTACTTGTTGGTGCAGGACTTTCATCGTCAGCAGCTTTTGAGGTAGTTGTCGGAACTATTATTTCCGGTTTATATAATGATATGAAAATAAATTCAGTTGAGATTGCTCAGATTTCTCAGTATGCTGAAAATGTATTTTTCAAAAAGCCGTGCGGACTTATGGATCAAATGGCTTGTTCAGTCGGAGGAATGGTTAACATTGACTTTAAAGATCCGACAAAGCCAATTGTTAAGAAAGTACCTACCGAATTTGAAAAATATGATTACAGTCTTTGTATTGTTGACACAAAGGGTGATCATGTTGATCTTACAGATGATTATGCTATGATTCCCTCGGAAATGAAAAAGGTTGCTAATTTTCTCGGAGAAGATTATCTGAGAGATTGTGATTCAAACGAATTTTATATTCACCTTGGCGAAATTCGTGAGGCTGTTGGCGACAGACCGGTACTTCGTGCAATTCATTTCTTTAATGAGGAGCATAACGTTAAAAATGCCGTTTCGTCACTTGAAAACGGTAAGTTTGTTGAATTCCTTGACGCAATCAGAAAATCCGGTAATTCATCGTTTAAGTATCTTCAGAATGTATATACAACAAGAGATATTCAACATCAGAACATCTCGGTAGCCCTTGCACTCAGCGAAAGCCTTCTTCGCAATTACGGCGTGTGCCGTGTTCACGGCGGTGGATTTGCAGGTACAATTCAGGCGTTTGTCAAAAATGAATTTGTAAGTAATTACAAAGAATTTATAAATAAAATTTTCGGAGAAAACTCATGCCATGTTCTCAAAGTGAGAAAATACGGCGGAATAAAAGTAATGTAATTATGTAGGTTTTGTTTTTATTAAGGAGGACAAAATGAAAATTCTTGTTTTAGGCGGTGCCGGATATATCGGTTCGCATACAGTTTACAGACTTATTGAAAGCGGTAATGAGGTTGTTGTATTCGATAACCTTGAAACAGGTCATATCGAGGCGGTTCATCCCAAAGCAAAATTTTATAAAGGCGATCTCAGAAACAGAAGTGAAATTGACAGCGTTTTTGATAAAGAAAAAGGTATTGATGCTGTAATTCATTTTGCAGCCAATTCACTTGTCGGTGAAAGTATGACCAACCCTCTCAAATATTATGATAATAACCTCAACGGCACAAAGGTTTTGCTTCAGTCAATGGTTGCTCACGGAATTGATAAGATTGTATTTTCATCAACAGCGGCAACATACGGTGAGCCTGAGAGAACTCCTATTCTTGAAACCGATCCGACAAATCCGACAAACTGCTACGGAGAAACAAAAAAATCCATGGAGAGATTGTTCTATTGGGTTGAAAAAGCACATGGTTTAAGATATGTTTCTCTCAGATATTTCAATGCATGCGGAGCACATATCAGCGGAAAAATCGGTGAGGCACATAATCCTGAAACCCACCTTATTCCGATTATTCTTCAAGCGGCACAGGGTACCCGTGACCACATAAGTATTTTTGGTACTGATTATCCCACATCTGACGGAACTTGTATTCGTGATTATATCCATGTCACTGACCTTGCACAGGCTCATATTCTTGCAGTTGAATATCTTATGAAGGGCGGTAAAAGTGATATATTCAATCTTGGCAACGGTGTAGGTTTTTCTGTTCGTGAGGTAATTGAAAAAGCAAAGGAAGTTACACAGAAAGATATTAAGGTTGTTGAAGAAAGCAGAAGAAGCGGCGATCCTGCTGTATTGATTGCATCAAGCGATAAGGCGAAAACTGTACTTGGCTGGAAACCTGAGTATGATGATCTGGGAACAATTATTAAAACAGCGTGGGAATGGCATTCAACACATCCAAACGGCTATAGTAAGTGAGGCGGTATTTATGAAGAACAGCGTTTACGGCTTAATATTAAGACTTGTTTCATACGGAATCAATACAGGGCTTATTGAAAAAGAGGATATAATCTACACGCAAAATAGGCTTTTATCGTTGTTCCATATGGATGAACCCGATGACAGTTGTACTTGCCTTACAGCAGATAACGAGGATACTCTTGAAGAAATTTTGTCGGGACTTCTTGATTATGCATACGAAAAAGGAATCATTCCCGAAAATACAGTAACATATCGAGACTTATTTGATGTGAAACTTATGGCTTCACTTGTTAAGCGACCGTCAGAAGTAATAAGAGAATTTTGGCAGAATTATAGTGTTTCTCCTAAACTTGCAACCGATAGCTACTATAAATTCAGCTGCGATACCGATTATATAAGAAGATATCGTATTAAGAAAGATTTAAAGTGGAAAACATCAACCGAATACGGTGATATTGATATCACTGTAAATCTTTCAAAGCCCGAAAAAGATCCGAAAGCTATTGCAGCGGCAAAACTTCAAAAACAGTCGGGCTATCCGAAATGTTTGCTTTGTAAGGAAAATGAAGGATATGCCGGAAGAGTAAATCATCCTGCAAGAGATAATCACAGAATTATTCCGCTCACCATTGACGGAGATAACTGGTTTATGCAATATTCTCCGTATGTTTATTACAATGAACATTGTATTGTATTTAACGGTGAGCATACACCAATGGTAATCAATGATTCTACATTCAGAAAACTGTTTGATTTTATTTCACAGTTTCCGCATTATATAATCGGTTCGAATGCTGATTTGCCGATTGTAGGCGGTTCAATACTTACACATGAACATTTTCAGGGTGGCAGATACAGCTTTGCACTTAATAGAGCAGAGGTTGAAAGAAAGTTTATTGTTAACGGCTTTGATGATGTGGAGTGCGGAATTGTAAAGTGGCCTATGTCAGTTGTAAGATTGACAGGTAAAAACAAGGACAGCATTATTTCATTATCTTCTTATATTCTAAAGAGTTGGAGAGCGTACACGGACGCAAATGTTGGCATTTTTGCTGAAACAGACGGTGAAATTCACAACACTATCACTCCGATTGCTTTTACAAAGGATGGAAAATTTGTTATTGACCTCGTTCTCAGAAATAATATCACAAGTGAAGAGCATCCTCTGGGAGTATTTCATCCTCATGCGAATTTGCATCATATTAAAAAAGAAAATATCGGCCTTATTGAAGTTATGGGACTTGCAGTATTGCCCTCAAGGCTTAAAGATGAAATGGCTATTTTAAAGGATGCTATTCTTAATCACAAGGATGTAAGTGATATTCCGAAAATCAGCAAACATTCCGAGTGGGTAAATGAATTTGTTTCGCAGTATGATGAAATCAATGAAAATAATGTTGATTCAATAATTCAAAATGAGATAGGAAAGGTGTTCCTTAATGTTCTTTTGGATGCAGGTGTATTCAAAAGAACCCCTGAAGGACAAAAGGCTTTTGATAAATTTATAAAGACTCTGTAGTAAAGGAAGTGCTAAAATGTCAAAGGTAAGGGTAGTAAATTTTGAACCTACATCCAAAGGTGAAAACACTCATCTTTATACAATAGAAAATAACAACGGAGCAAGCGTGACATTATGTGATTTAGGCGCAAGTGTCGTTTCGATAAAAGTTCCCGACAAAAACGGTAGTATTAGAGATGTAGTTCTCGGCTATGAGCACATTGGCGGTTATGAATTTGACGGAACATACTTCGGTGCCACTGTCGGAAGATGTTGCGGAAGAATTGCTTACGGCAAGTTTACTCTTAACGGAGAAGATTATCAGCTCTCTGTAAACAATGGGAGTAACCATCTACACGGCGGATTTAACAACTTTAGCCGCAAAGTGTGGCTTGCGGTAGTTGATGATAAAGTTCCAAATACAGTTCTATTTATGCTTGATAGTCCCGACGGTGATGAGGGCTATCCCGGAAATATGAAGGTCTTTGTACGCTACACCTTTGATGATGAAAATGCACTTACGATAAAATGGTCGGCAGTTTCTGACAAAGACACAATATGTAATCTGACCAATCATTCATATTTTAATCTTAACGGACATAAAAGCGGTAAAGTTACAGAAAATCACAAGCTGAAAATAAATGCAAATTCCTTCATACCGATAAATTCAAACCTCAATCCCACAGGAGAGATAACTCCCGTTAAGAATACATCGTTTGATTTTACCGAACCCAAGTTAATTGGAAATGGTATTGACAGAAAAAACAAGCAGATTGGTTTTGCAAACGGTATTGATCATATGTTTGTGCTGAATCATTCTGATGAAGAATTTGTGCTTGCAGCTGAAGCTGAGGGTATTGATAGCGGAATCACATTAAAATGCTATACTTCTCAAAAAGGTGTTCATGTATATACAGCAAATTATGTCGATGTTTTGTCCAATATGGGAAAGGATTCAGCAACATACGGAGAAAATCCAGCGTTTTGTCTTGAAACCCAGGGCTTTCCCGATGCTGTAAATCACAAGAGTTTTCCTACGACAATATTAAAAGCAAACGAAAACTATACACAAACTACGAAGTATATTTTTGGTATAAACAAATAAAATGAGCTGATTTCTAACTCCTTTAAAAATAAAATCTCTCTAAAATCAAGGACCACCTATTTTTCTTGGGTGGTCCTTGATTTTTTAATCTATGAGGATGTTTCATGTTTTACAGTATTACACCGTCTTAAACATATTCTGTTTTAGCGGTTATGTGCCGAGCTGTGGAATAAAAGCAGTGAGGATAAGCTGTGAAAGTGTGTCAGAAATATTATCATAAAGAATACTGAGTGCGTCATAATTTCCGCATTTTACAAGACTTCGTGCACCGCCAAATCACTCATGTGGTTTGGCGGTAAATTTTGTAACTGTACAATTCTGACTGAAAATCAACCTGTTCTGTTTGCACCGTAAAGCCGGGATATTCCCCTTGTACGGCTGTTTTTACAAACTACATTTTTCATTGCTGTATATTTCTTAGCGCTGTTTTTGCTTTTATATTAAAATACGCTTGCAATGCCTTTCAGCATTGATGACTGCACGGAGGTTGACGAATAACTTTCTATTTCATCGTAGCACTTAGTATATGGCTCTCTGTAATTCAGAGAATAGTTCACCAACTTATCTGAAATTCCCGACAAATAATCTGCGTCAAAGTTTCCTAAGAGCATTACTTCTAAGAATGACGAAAAGCCGAGTAGGTATAATGCAAGCTGATAATCCTTGAATTGGTTTTGAACTGCCTGTAATTGCTTATTTACCGTTTGGGCGCTATGAATGAAGGACTTCTTGTTGACCTTTGCGATTATCTGCTCACGGTAGAAAGCGATTTTCTTTTCTGCTTCCTGCCTTATATCAAGAACTTTTATATGGTTACTGTTCTTATACATTTCATTGTTCCAGTTGTATTTGTAATTGTTAAATACATCAAACAGGAAATTCAAATTCCCCTTTAAGTCGGCTTTCTCTTTCTGAACGGGAAAGTCCATCATTTCTTTCTGCATATCTTGAATAGCGTCGAGCTTCTTATCAATATTTGCTAACGCTGCTGCCATAAATAGCATAGTCAGGTCGCAAGCAAGAGGTGTCATTTGTGCCTGACCACCACCAACCATACCGGTAGAAGTCTGCAATGAGCCAATGAAGTTATTTGTCCCTTTCATTTGGAACATTGTTTTACCAGCAGTATTGACATAATAAATTCCGCTTCCTCCAGCTCCACTCACTGCCGTTTGAACGGCTGTTGCAAGCGGCTGGAACGCTGTCCCGTATGCAGCAAGCCTTGAAATAGGTAACGGTGTATAGTTTGACACACCTACCTCAGACTCCTGAAACATCGGATAGATAGAGGTGTCGCTCATCATTCGCAATATTGCATTATTCTTGTTTTCTTGAATTTCGTTGTTTAGACTAACTTCCTTTTATTGTTCTTGAACGATGATGTTCGTAACAGCCTCTGCAAATTTTGCGAATATGTTTTTATGGTTGTTTACTCGTGTAGGAAAACTTTAATATAAATCTTTACCCACGAGCCTTTCTTTTCTTTTGAAGTAATCTTTCCGAAAAGGAGTTTTCCGGCATCCATCAATCGGGCAAATATCACATTGTCCTGTCTCGGCACATACCCGATTTTTATTCCATCAGCCGTTTTTATAACAATAGCCTGCTTGTCGTACCGGTTATCCGGTTCTCTGAAAAATCCAAGCCTATCGTCTGTATTCAAGTGTGGCTCTAATTCTTCGATACCCTCAATATGTGTAGTTCCTGCCACATAAGTATCAAAAAGAAAAATATCTTTTTCAAACGGCTTCGGTATTGTAAGTTCTCCGTTGCTTCCATGAAGCAATCCCATAAGTCCATCGGCACCGGATTTCACTAATTCACCCATAAGCTCACCTAATCATTTCTTCAATTTTTGCCTTGTAAATCGAGATAAGTTCATTGTACTGACTGAGAATATTCTCAAGTTCTTTTTTCTTTTGTTCTGTTTGTTCTTCATCTTCAATGATTTCTTTCATTGTATACGGATACTCCGACTTAATTTGCTCAATGCTGTCTCTTATTGCTTTCAACAAGTTCTGCAACCGCTCTTTTTCTTCGTTAAGCTGAGTTAAAGCATCCTTGTGTTGCTCCGGTAAAGGACTGTTACCTACCATTTCACAGATAATTCTCAAAGTGTTCAAATCACCGTTTTTATATGCCTGTACTGCATTATCAAACAAATTAACCTGAGTTTCGGAAACATCGGGGTTAATATCGGGGTGCAAAGCCTTTACGATTTTACGGTAGAGCTTTTTCAGTTCTTTATTTTTCTCATCGGTTAAGACCTCTGCTTTGCTTCGCTTCAAGGCATCATTCATCTTGTTAATCTGCTCATCAAGCCGCTTCTGATACTCGGCAAATTCAGTATCAAGCGTTTCTTCAATAGCAGAGATGATGACTTTTTCCTGTCTGTTTTTCTTCGCTTGAATCAATTCGATTTTTCTTTTTAGTCGCAAAGATAAACACTGTGCTTCATAAGCCCTATATTCTATACTACCGAGATTCAACATATATTCCGTTTCAATATTTTTGCAGATAACGAACTGAAGTTCATCACGCTCAAGCAAAAGCATTGATAATTCGGTACGCATTTTTTCGACTTCATTTTTCAATTTCTCAAAATCAGGGAACACAATAACATTACCTGTAGAAGTAATGTCTACCGGAACTTCGGTATCTTCTTCATCGTCCTTGAACATCATATATTCGGCGGCACGACCGGCAAGTCGCCTTTTAATTTCATTATCGTCCATTCAATCGAACCTCATTTTACAGAACACATCCAATAATCAAATTTTTTTTGCTAACCTTGTAAAAACACACAAATTTATTGTAATACTCGTAAATTACATTTCTTTTAGCTGATATTTATATTGCAAAGCTTCATCAACCGTTTCTATAATTTTCATTGAAAAATCTTTCTTTTTAAGATTCAAAGCCTTAAGCATTTTTTTATTCTTTTTGAAAGTCTTATACAAAAGCTTCTTGTCTTTATCATCTAAATCAATCTTATAAAGAAGATTTGCTAATGAAATTATTAGCGGCTTATAATCATTACACACTTGAGTGTCTGCTTTTCTTTCTTGCCAAGAAATGTACATATCGAATTCGTTGTCACCGAATTTAGGTAATAATCCCTTTATAGGGTTTACAAGTAACTGGGTTGACAACAACATAAGGTTAAGATAAGCTCCAAGTTCATACTGCTGTGCTTCTGCCATTGCATCATAATCTGTTCCGAAATCCTTTATTTTAGAAACGGCTTCTTTAAGCAATCTACCTTCATTATCTATTCTTGAAGTACGCTCGCTCAGTTCAACTATTGCAAGCTTGTATGACTTAACATCTCTCTTGCTAATCAGCGTAAAGATATCCTCAATTTTTTTCTTATCATTTGCTGATTTCCAAAACATCAGTCCACTTGCAACAAGAGCCACTCCTGCTATCGCCCATCCAATCGGACCTGCAAGAGCAAGAAAAGCATTACCTGCTGCCATTCCACCGCCACCTACAGCAAGTGCTCCGCCACCAAGCCAAGCTAAAGCAGCATTTGTTGCCGCCGCTCCACTAAGTGCTGAAATTGCCGTTCCGGTCGATGCAACACCGAATGTAGTTGCTATACCCATAGCGGTTGCTGGACCAAGTGCCACAACTGCAACGCCTACACCAACACCGACAGCTCCTGCACCTGCGTTTTTTGCGGCTGCTTCTCTGTAATCTTTTTCGATTTTTTCAGCCTGTTGCTTCCAGTGTAAGCGAATTTTCTTTAACTTTTCGCACTCTAATTTTTTATCGGTAGGGATATTGCGAATCTCATCGAAAAGTTCCTGTATATTATTCAATTCATTACACAAGTCATTAGAGCGTTTACCCAATTCTTCTATCTTTTTATTAGTTTCGTTTATAGCGTCTTGAGCCTCGTCTTGTGCTAATTTTAATTTTGATTTTTTTCTGTTGTGCATACAGAACCTCCTCGAAAGTAATTGTCTATTTCTGCTTTTGAATTTGCCAATTTTTCATCTGGCACATTACGCAATTTAGCAAGTTGCACAGACTTTACAAAAGCATCCTTATATAGATTACATTTTTGAAAGTCGTCCACAAAAGAAAGCAAATCTTTATCGTTATATGCTTCAGAAAGTTCTTTTAAACCCTCTATATAGTCATCAACAATAAATATTTCTCGTTTTATGAATACGGCTTCGGCATTTGTTTCTTTTAATTGTACTCCACGTTTTACTTCACCGTAAAGTGAAATTGTAAAGCGACCAACACCTATAACATTAAATCGTAAGAGAAACTCTGTAATGTTAAAAGAACCTGCACCTGTTGCTATTGCTCTAATAGACGCATCTCCGATGTCTATCAAACAGAATGTACCATGTGCAACGGTCAACATTCGTTTTACCGTTGCATTAGAAAACGACTCACAAGATTTCCAAAGTAGCGATAAACTTCTCTCTTTTTTCGGAATAGTAATGAAATATTTGATAAGTCGTCTTATAGAGTAGAGCAACCTAACAACCATTTCATTGATGAAAACCGGAATAGCTTGTGCTGTTTGAAAACGAACATCATATCCCTTTTCAAACATTTTCACAGCAAGTTCAGCGAATGATTTAGCAAATTCCGAAATAGGAATCTTCTGCTTTTCTTCTATAATTTCCCTTATAACAATTATATCATTGCTCCAAGCTAAAATAGGAGAAGGTATTCCCATTCCTCTACCTTTGCTACTTGATGAACCGGATACATCTGAAATCAAATGTCCAATCCAGTTAGCAATACCACAGAATATCTTGCTGGGAACGTTGTGCCCTCGTAGTTCAAAATGGCTATCTGAATTATCCAGAGAAATATGCCTTCCATATGATACAAAGTCCGAAGTATTAGTAAACTGATTAAGAATCGAAAAGAACAATCCTAACAAGGTCGGATTATGACCTAATGACTTGAAATGATGATTACTTGGGGTCAGGTTTATCAATTCCCGGAACACTCCACCTCCGACACTCTGGTCATATGGTATCTTAAATTTCCTCTCAAGATAACCGATAGCAGAAGATAAAGAATTGTCATCACCTGAAAAACCACAATACTTTGCAAAGTCCACCGTTCTATCAGCAAACCACTTGTCGGTAATTTCTCCCAACGGCGATTCGCCCGGTTTGCCCACAAGAAAAATATCAATTAAACCACACAAAGCCCCAGAACAGACAGCTAATATATAATCATATTTATCACATTCCGGAGTAAGAGATTTTATTGTATCAAGCGATTCGTTCAACTGTTCTTCAAGCTTAATTCTTTCATTATTTGCGTCAAAAAGTGCATCGGAAATAGTGCTTGGAAATGCGCAGTTATTGTTTTCTATATTCATTTCAAGCAATACTATTTTATCATTCGTCAAATCTCTCAATACCTTTCCAACATGCGTTTTTTGTCTATCTATATAAATTCAATAATATTAAGCAAGCTCTGATAACTATCGACATCGTGGTATTTCACCTTGCTTGTTGACATTTCGTTAAACAGCTTTTTGGCACAAGAAATCTTAGCCTGCTCAATTGGTCTAAGTTCGAGACTTTCCATTGTGCCTTTAGTTTCGGCAATAAAGAAAATGTGTTTTACTGTTCCCTCATAAAAAGCGATTGCCCAGTCGGGAGAATAATTGCCTACCGGAGTAGGAATTTGAAATGTTCTCGGAAGTTTTGCATAAACACATACTTCATCTGCTCTATCCAAATCTTCTGCAAATTTTCTTTCAATGCTCTTTTCCGCAGAGCCATCTGTGAACACATAATCTTGAATGGCTTTCTTTGCGAGAAATGCTTTGTCAAAGCTTTGTGTGTTCTTTTCGGCTGTAAAGATTGTACTATCGTATTCTCCTTCAATCGTATCATAAGAAATATGTTCCACAATCATTGTGGCTTTCTGTTCATTGATAAGCCTGATAACCTTTGAGATAAATTCCTCCGGGTTATTCTTAAACATATAAATCTTATCCATACGAATACCCTGTAAAATTGCAGATACAGTCTTACGGGTAAGCGTGGTACCTTCTGCAACCTTACCGATAAGGTCATATTTAATCTGGCTTGTTTCAGTGTGTTTCAAAGTTTTCGTTCTTGTCTTTTCGCCTGCGAATGAAGCTCCACGCTCAACCTCATACTCATTCATTTCGTCTTTCTGACGACCAATGGTTGTGGTGTATTGAAGTTCAGAAACAAATAGCTTTTCATCAATGTGAGCAATCGCTTTTTCTATTAGCTCATCACTGTCAAATTTAACGGTATAGGCATACTTGTGATTGATTTGTTTCCACAAAGCTTGGAATTCCTTTTTGGCAAAGTTTTCATTGAGTGGATTATCTTTAACCTTTGTTTCGTGACCGTCTGTAAACATATCATTAAGGACACTATCATCATAAACAGCTTGAATAAGCATATGTATGCCATCTGCCATAGGTTTCAATTCGTCAGAGAATTCTGCAACAGTTCCACTCTTTATATCTTGACGGTAGCTATCCGTAACCTTATCATCATCGTCGATATAATCATTTCTGATAAGGTATTTGTAGATTTTATTAGCGGTGCTGTCGTCAATAAGCGTAGGTACATCATCCACCTTAACATACTTGCCTTTGAAGTATTCTTTAGTCGCAACAGTAGGTCTGTCATACAAAACAGTTTTGATATCCGACTGCAAATCCGTAACAAAGGTTTTATAGCTTTCACTTGCAATAACAGTAAGAGTATTAATATCGTGTACCGAAGCGCCACAACTTTCAACATCCATACGATTACCGTTTTGATTTACACACAAACGCAATCCACGACCAACTTCTTGGCGCTTTGCGGTGTTGCTGTCGGAGTGTTTAAGCGTACAAATTTGAAATACATTTGGGTTGTCCCAGCCTTCACGAAGTGCAGAGTGAGAGAAAATAAATCTTGTAGGCTCATCAAAGGAAAGCAAGCGTTCCTTATTCTTCAAAATAAGGTCATAGGCTGAAATATCATCTGAAAATTCACTGCCCCTTTTGAGCTTACTGTCAATACTGTGTCCGGTCTTTTTATCAATACTGAAATAGCCTTTATGTACCGCACTCACATCACTGCAAGTAGATTTTAAGTATCTCTGATACGGTGTATCAAGCAGGGTTGTATATTCATTAAGAGCATTCAAATACTCTTCCTCAAACATAACACCGTACTCGCCAAGCACTTCATCGCCATTTTCATCATATTGACGATACTTTGCAACTTCATCAATAAAGAACAAAGAAAGGCACTTAATGCCCATATTAAAGAGCTTTTCCTCTTTTTCAAAGTGGGAGAGGATGGTTTCACGAATCTGAATGCGGCGCATATCCTTTTCGGACACATCGCCCACCACATCACCGGCTTTGATGACCTCGCCGTTGGTAAAGGTTACGGAAGCGGGTATTCCTCGTTCTCTGCTGCCTGGTTCAATAAAGGAAATGGTATAGCCCTTGTACTGCTCCATTTCTTGCGAAACATAATACAAATCGTCACCAACGCCAAGTGTTCGAGGCTCCCTGTTTATGGATTTTTTATATCTGATTTCAAGCTCGATTTTTGCCATTGGCGACTTCTTATCAGAAAGGACGATCTGTTCAAGATATAGATAGCTGTCAGTTCCTCTTAAATTCTTAACTTCAAAACCTTTAACTTCAATTTTTTTGACAAGTTTTTTGTTGAATGCATCAAGAGCATCAAGTACATAAACAAGATTATGGTGTTTTGCGTGAGTAGCAGAATAATTGAGCGTAAAAAGAGGATTGAAATTTTTCAAAGCTTTTTGTGTAACTGCACCGCCAATTTTCTGCGGCTCGTCAAGAATAATAATCGGTCTGTTGGCCTTGATTACATCAATCGGACGACGAGAACCAAATTCATCACGCTTTGAGTAAATAATACGAGCTTCTTTACTGCGTCCATCCTCTTTAAGAGAAGAAGCGAAAGCCTGTGTATTGATTATCATTACATTTATGCCCGAACTGCTTGAAAAGTTATCAAGCTGGTTCAGGTTTGAACTGTTATATATGAAGAAACGAGCTTTTTTGCCATAATGCTCCATAAAATGGTCGGCGGTAATTTCAAAGGATTTCTTTACACCCTCACGGATAGCAATACTTGGAACAACCACGATAAACTTGCTCCAACCATATTTCTTGTTCAACTCAAACATAGTCTTGATATACACATAGGTTTTACCCGTACCGGTTTCCATTTCAATATCAAGACTGCATCTGCCCAAATCTTTTACAAGGGAAGGGGAGAGCTTTATGTTATTCTGACTTTGCAGGGTGTGAATATTTTGTAATAACTGCTCGTCAGAAAGTTCAACAAGTTCATTCTTGTATCCTGTATCATTTGCCGGGTCATATAAATCCACATCTTCTTCGGTAAAGCCCAACTGCATATTTTCGGGTTTCGTTTTACCAATGTCACGAATAAACTTGATTTTATCGTGAAAGCCTTGTCCATTAAAGACTTTTACAACTGCGTCAACAGCGTCCGTTTGGTATTGTTGTATTTTGAAATTAAACTTCACCTTCGGTCGTACCTCCCTTCGTTAGTTTGGAGTGTGCAGAGTTGAGTTTGGATTTCATTGTCTTTGTAGTAGAAGACATCATTTTTCTTAACTCCTCGCAATCATCTTTCATAGACTTGTACTCAATTTCAGATAAGTAATCAGTTTCAAACAACAAGTCTAACCAATAAATTGTTTCTGCCGACTCTTTTAATGCAATATAAATTTTTGAAAGAAAATCTTTTTCGCTTATGGCACATTCGCTTTCAGCTATATTAGCGCCAATACTTGTTCCACTGCGTAATAATTGCTTTGACAAAACATATTCTTTCTTTTCGTCACACAAATACTTGTAAAGCTTAACAATTCTTACAGCGAATTTCTTACTCTTGTATTTAACTGTTTTTTCTCTGTCCATAACTTCACACTCCACTCTCAACCCTTCACACTCACAACACTTTTCGTGTTGTGTCCGGGCTATAGGTGGCAAAAATCTGCTCAAAGTTGGTTGCGACACTATCGTTTGCCATTGAGCTATCACGCATAACAAAATAATACGGCTTTTGTTTTGCAATCTCAGTAATAACTTCATCCGTTATATCCTCATCAAAGCAAGCAATCAAATACCCATCCTCAACATCAAAGTAAGAATAACTCCTCATTCCTACTTTCTCACTCCTAACTTGAATTTTGCTACTAAGCAAAATTCCGAGGTCAAGCATAACCTGGAACAATAAATCTTCCGGAGTTCTGTCCTCTTTGATGTTATCTTCAAGACTTGAAAAAAGAGACGGCTCATACTCTGCAGGATTATAGTACACATCTTTCATATTGGAAGTATCACACTTTAATACACGGAAACCGATGTCGAGTTTGGAGTTTGAATTTTGGAGTTTGGAATTATCAACTCCACTCTCCACACTCCTAACTCCACACTCATTCAAGATTTTCTGACCTGCTCTGCGAATACGCTCTTTGCCTATTTCACAAATGTTCTTGTATCCGGCTTTGTAGGCTTCGCTCTTTTCATCGGTTTCTTCGGGAATCTGAACCATAATAAACTTGCGGTGCCCGCCGTCTTCGGCATTTAACTGCATTACTGCGTGAGCAGTAGTAGCAGATCCGGAGAAGAAGTCCATAATGATTTCATCGCCATTCTTACATAGAGTGCTAATCAGTTTTTGAGCAACGATTACGGGTTTGGGATTGTCAAATGGCAGACCCATAGCGTCATCGCTTCCGCCAAAATACAGAAGTGAAGCAACGGCCTCCTCCATATTGTCTTTAAGATAATACTTCTGTCTTGGCTGCGTGGTCTCGTCCTCACCGTATTCAATTTTATCAATGCGAACAAGTTCATCCATTGTCTTATCTGTAAATCTCCATCCTTTTGCAGGAACAGGGCAGGGTTTGCCTGTTATGGGATGAATCAATGGTCTATGAGAACGAGTTTCGGGTTTATCGGGAGCTGCCATAGAAACGGGTTGGTATATACGACCTTCGTTATCAATGAGAGAATACGCACTTTCTCCACCAGTAAAATTGTTTTTATTGTCTTTTAGGAACTTTTTGTACTCGGTGCGAACTCTATCGTTAATCATTCCGTATTTCTGAATAAGTGATTCAACTTTTCTCATCATTGCATCGGCATTTTCCTTCTTCTTCAAGAACGGAACGCCTGCAAAAATAGCAATATTCTTACAGTAAACAATAATAGATTCGTGCTGATACGCAACGCCAGCAACAACTCCTTTAGGGTTTCGCTTATCCCAAATAATAGTACCGAGCTGATTTTGCTGTCCGAAAATCTCATTGCAAACCATCGTAAGAGAATAAACTTCGTGTTCGTCAATGTGAATAAAGATAGCGCCATCATCGCTCAACATATCTTTTGCCAGTTTAAGTCGAGTATATATCATATTTAACCAGTTGGTATGAAAGCGACCGTTGCTATCTGAGTTTGTAAAAAGACGATTTCCTTCATCATCATACATTCCGCTTACAGCAAAGTATTCTTCAGAAGTCTGAGCAAAATTATCAGCATAGACAAAGTCATTTCCTGTGTTATACGGAGGATCAATGTAAATCATCTTGATTTTGCCAAGATAAGTTTCCTGTAAGAGTTTTAACACTTCCAGATTATCGCCCTCGATATAAAGATTTTCTGTATTATCAAAATTCACGCTACCACTACTGCAATATGGTTTTCCCTCACTGTCTGCTCCAGTTGGAGTTGTTTCATCATCTCGAACAGGACGCAAGGTCTTATTGATAGGGGCATTGGCAAGAAGAACGGACTTCTTCTTGTCAGGCCAAGTGAACTGATAGCGTTCCTCATTGCCGTCAACAACCTTGCAAGAAATTTCCTGCATAAGTACATCCTTATCAATAGCACGAACTATTTCACCGTTCTCATCCTTTGCCTCTGTTACAGCATTAGGAAACATTTCTGCTAATCTCTTAAAATTCTCATCAGCCTTATTAACTGTCTGCATTCTCAATTTATCCATATTCTTCTCCTTAGTTAAACAAATGGAACATTACGCTCTTAAATGTGTTTTTTGGTTTAGCACTCTCTGATAAAACTCCATTTTTGGGATTGTCCCATAACGCTATCGTTACCCGCTTATAATCTGGAGTATTATACTCGACCTCGTATGTTGTGAATATCTCCGGCGATGTTACTCGGAATGCCAGAGACTGACCAACATTAAGAAAACTATATGAGCTTTTTTCGAGTCTTTTGCGCCCGATTTGATTGAAATCACTATCATACAGTATTCGATATACAGCCAAATCGTATATTCCTTGCCTTGAAGTTAAGATAAATGTATTGTTCGCTTCTTTCTCTAAATCAAAAACTTCAACAATGTTAAACTCTTTATTATCAAATTCTGCCCCCATCATTCTTAGCTCGTCAGTAAAAACATATCGGTTTCTGGCGATTGTGATAATTCTTCCAATAAAGTAAAAAGCAAAAAGTATTAATGTCGCAACAGATGCAATGTCCCCTAAAGTCATTTTAGTTTCCCCATTTCTGTATTCAGTTTTTTTATCTGTTGCACAAGCTCAAACTTTTTCTTCGGCTGTTTTTCAGCTCGTGCCTGCTTTTCAAGTTTTGCAATTTCTTTTTCAAGTTTTGCTTGTTTTTCGTGAAGTACAATATTTTCATCAAGGGTCAACTCCTCATTCCAAACTCCACATTCCAAACTTCTTATCAAGTTTTCCCACACTTTATCAAGGTTTAAGCCTTTAAGCTCAACCTTTTGTTCTGTGGTTAATTTCCAATCTGTCTGCATTAGCTTTGAATGATAAATAGCAAGTTTACTTTCATTACCGCATTCAAGCATGAACAAAATATTCTGCGGTATCAGCTTTGACAGCGTTGCAATGGTCTTTTCTTCAAACTCTTTTCTTTTTAAGGTTACGAGCAAAACAAAAAAACTTTTCACTTCATCGCCGGCAGGAATATTGACCTTATTCGGCGTTATTTCATTGACGATAGTTATTCTTGAAATATCTGCGTCAATCTTCTCTTTTGCTGCTGTATTCATTTGAAATTTTGCATATATAGCCTTTTTCGGAAGCTGTTTGCTCATTTCCGTTGCTTTCGGTAATCCGAGCATTATGATTTTCACTCCGTTTCAATCAATTAGTAGTTAGGAATTATGAATTAGGAGTTATCCTTCGTAGTCTTAGTTATACTTGATAAGATTTTTTGAAGTTCAATACAATCAAGATTTATAGATTCAAACTCCGTCTTAGACAAATATTCTGCACCGTACAACAGTTCTAACCAATAAGCGGTTTCAGAAGATTCCTTAAAAGCAATATACATCTTTGCAAGAAAATCCTTTTTGCTAATCGCGCAGTTTGCCTCTGCAATATTAGCTCCTATACTTGTTCCGCTTCTTAACAGTTGCTTCGATAAAACAAATTCTTTCTTTTCATCACAAAGATATTTGTACAACCCGATAATTCGCAAAGAAAACTTTTTGCTTTTTTCAAAAACAATACTATTCATTCCTAACTCCTCATTCCAAATTTCTAATTACGAGAAAGCAAATAAGTTCAAAATCATCTAATCCTTTAATCTCGTTTGACAAGAAGCTGACATTACCGCCACCCAAAAAGCTGTCTATGTCGCTTTCGTCTTTAACTTCTATAATGGAAGCAATTGCCTCTCCAAGCAAATTAGAGAACTTTGACATATCCTTGCCGTCACGAGTTTCTTTGTTGAACTGTTTATAGGCTTCAGGAATAGGCTCTGTTTTTCCTTTGCAGAGAAAACGCATTTTATCAAGCATTTGCTTCGGAGAGAGATGGTCGCAAATTACCTCTCCTTCATTGCTGATATACACCATATAGAACGGGTGAATTCTGTTCTGATTATCAATATTCACGCTGTCAGAGCGGTTTTTCAGAACAAATATCACGCCTGCCGGTGCGTCCTCATTTGCCGGTACAACTGCGTTAAGTCCAAAAGGAGCTTTTTCAATATCCGGGTGGTTCTTTATGTATTCAAGTAAATCCAATCTGAACTCATTAAGCCCTAAGTCCATAATGGAAATACCTGTTGTCATATCCTCAATATCCACAACTTCGTCCTGCAATTTTTTGAGCTGTGCTTTCCTGTATTCGAGGTCAGTCTTTTCTTCGTCGCTCAAAATATTATCATCGCCAGTTGCCGTCATATCTACAATTTTCATTCTTGTTTCAACTTTGGCTTTGAGATTGATGTAATCGTCAAGAGTTACATCAGGCCAGAAGTTCACAAGCTGAATAACAGAGTTCCTGCTGCCGATACGGTCAATTCGACCGAAACGCTGGATAATGCGAACCGGATTCCAATGTATATCGTAATTTATGAGATAATCGCAGTCCTGCAAGTTCTGACCTTCTGAAATACAGTCTGTTGCAATCAGAATGTCTATATCTTCTTTCGGAATGCTGTCAAATAAATCTCTGTCCTTTGAAATCGGAGAAAAGCAGGTAAGCACTGTGTTCAAATCTCCACGCAGTTTAGGGCAAGTGGTACGACCGTCCACCGAACCCGATACCATTGCAGAGTTAAGACCGTATTTTGCTTTTACATACTTGCTTACATTATCGTACAAATACCCTGCTGTATCTGCAAAAGCAGTAAAAATGATAATCTTCTTATTGCTATCGTTAATCGGATTTGATATTTTATTGTCTATAACACGATACAACTCTTGCAGCTTTGAATCGTGTTCAGGCGTAATATCTCCCACCATAAGGGTTAGGAGTTCAAGAACTTCTGCATCTTTTGCAAGGCTTTCTTTCCAAGATACATAGTCCATATCCGCAATGTCTATTTTGACCTTTTTGCCAAGCAAGAAAATGTCGTCTGTATTTTGGTCTTCATCGTCAAACTCGTCCACATTTGAAATATCTGTTAAGTCAAGGTTGACAGATGAGTGCTTATCAAAGCGGTCGATGGTATTGATAGTGCTTTCAATCAAATCCTTTATTCTCTTTAAGGTAAGATTAAAGGAATAAACAGAGCTTTCCATACGCTTCATAAGGTTGATTGCCGTAAGTCTGCGAATACCTTGCTCACGGTTCGCCTGTGTGAAGCCAACATTAACCTTGTTGTCCCCGTAAAGTTTTGCATACTTTTCCATTTTGCTCGGAAGTATGTAATGAGTAGGGGTATATATAGTTAAAGTGAGAAGCATAAGCTGCTCAAAAATTTCATTGTAATTTATCGCTTCTTTCAGGTCCGTCAGGTGTGGACGCAGAGAAATAGGCGGTAGTCTTGTAGGGAAAGTGCCTACATCACTTGTATCATAATATTTTTGTATATGCTTTCTTGAACGGGCAATGGTTACGCTATCAAGAACCTCAAAGAAGTCAAAATCCAGCATTCTCAAAAGGTTCTCGGTAGTTCTGTCGCACGGCTCCCATTTACTCCAAGTGTTAAACGCTCTTTGTGCATTTTTGAAAATTTCATCAATGGAACGACTTGTGTTCAACTTTTCGTCAATGTAATCTGTATGCCCCTCGTAAGCAAGAGCCAACTGATTTTTTAAGTCAAGGAATTTGTTGTTTACCGGAGTAGCGGAAAGCATAAGCACTTTGGTTTTTACTCCGGCTCTGATTACCTTTTTCATCAGGGTAACATAGCGGTTGTCCTTGCTGTCCTCATCAGGGCTTTCAACTAATTTACCGCCGTTTCTGAAATTGTGGGACTCATCAATAACGACAAGGTCATAATTACCCCAATTTATTCTGCTTAAATCTATGCCGTTTGATGTTCCTCTTGTTCGGTTGATGTCTGTATGATAAAGCACATCATAACGCAGGCGGTCGGACGCAATCGGATTGTTGATGTAATTGTCTTTGTATGTATTCCAGTTATTTGCCAATTTTTTCGGACACAGAACAAGGACAGATTTGTTTCTATTTTCGTAATACTTGATTACTGAAAGAGCAGTAAAAGTCTTACCTAAACCAACGCTGTCCGCAAGAATACAGCCGTTGAATTTTTCAAGTTTATTTATAATGGCGAGAGCTGCGTCCTTTTGGAAGTTATACAGCATATTCCATATTTTGCTATTCTTAAATCCGGTAGCTTCATTAGGAAGCACATCTTCAGAAATATCTTCTAAAAATTCATTGAAAATGTTATACAGGGTAACGAAGTAAATAAAATCAGGAGAGTTTTCGTTATACGCTGCCGTTATGCTCTCAACTACTTCATCGGTTACTTCCTGAAGGACTTTTTTGTCGTTCCATATTTCGTCAAAATCTCTGATAAGTGTCTGAGCAAGGGACTGGTCTTTTACGATTGTTGTGCTGATAACATTGCCTTTTTCACAGCCAAGCTCTACCGTCGTAAAATTGTTGATAGGGGTATATCCTACCTCATCAACAACCAGTTGCCCTTGAATGGACTTATCGCTGATATTCGATTTGAATGTTACCTTTTCCTTAATCCATTCCGCACATTCTTTTGCAATAGCCTTTTGGGTCATTTCATTTCTGAGCTTTATTTCAAATTCAGTTCCGTAAAGGCTACGTTCACGATTAAGGCGAGGAATATAAAACTCTCTTTTCTCTTTCTTTGTCTTTTCGGCAACAAAGGTAGGAGATGTGAAAATGAAGCGTAATTCGTCGATAGAGATTAATTGCTTTTTTAACTCCTGAAAAGCATAGATAGAGAAGCAAGCCGCCGCAATGGACAGTTTGCTACCTTTTTTTATTTCTACGGATAAATCATCCTTGAGTGTTTTAGTAGTGTTGTTAATAAGTTCCATACCTTAATTCTCCTACATCTTATTACCCATTTTCGCTTAAATGACAAAGTGAAGTTAGGGTAAATATACCCTTTTCACAACAAAAAGCCAAATAAGCGGTTTTATGTGGCTTTTAAGAAGATATATACCCTCAAAAATCCGAACTTCACTTTGGCAATTTAGGGTTACCCATTTTTAATTATAAATTATTAACAGTCCCATAAAACGGACTCATCACTTATCTTCAGGTAAAACTTCCATAATATCATCAACAGTACAGTTTAGAGCTCTGCATATTTTAGCAAGGGTATCTGTCGTTACGGCTTCATCATTGCCCAGTTTACGCATTGTGTATTTTGTAAGGTCTGCGGACTTCTGTAAATCTTTCTTTTTCATATCTCTGTCAAGCAAAATATGCCACAGTTTCTTATATGTAACTGCCATTCGTGTCCTTCCTTTCCGTGTGTTTCAACGAGAATATAGTAGTTCATTGAATAGTATAGCACAAAACGCCCTGATTTTCAATATAATTACTGTTATTTCGCACTTTTTATCTTTTTTTCACTCCTGATACCAACTAATAGTTATATTAAAAAAGAGGTGCGATTGCACCTCAACTACATAGCCTATTATTTTGTACCATCAGAGCTATGGAAGCTATGACCTTTTCAACCGGCGACTCTTTCCCGTCCGGAGCAATCTGTTTCCAAAATGCCTGTGCTGACGGTTCTTTGCTTTGCATAGCTGCCTTGATAGCAATTCTCATTTCATTTTTTACTTCCTGCTCTGTTGTTCTGTTTGCTTTTGCAACTTCCTTGATGATGTTCTTCAATATACTTCCTCCTATGTCTTATAGTAATTGTCTATCACTAATAGTTATAGTTATGTCACATCTATATTGTCGAAGTCCCGCAATATTTGTCGATGGGATAAATAAATTCCCGGTAAAAAAAGAAAGCTCGCTTTTTCGGCGAACTTTCGTGATTTATGGTGTAATCTGCTTTGAATGTTTTAAGAGGGTATCAATAACCTCATATATCTTGCTTATATCTTCAGGAGCAAGCTTGGCGAGTTTTTCATTCAGAATGGAGTTCTTGACGGTATAACCCGTATCCAAAACATCAGCAAGAATCATATCCGACGATACTTCCAATGTGTTTAGTATCTTAATAAAGGTTTCAAGTGACGGAATTTTCTCTCCACGCTCGACCATACTGATATAATTTGTTGTTAAGCCGGCTCTTTCTGCTAAATCTTCTTGACGATACTTTTTCATAAGGCGATACTTCCTTATGTTCTTGCCAATTGTATCAAGCTGCATCACATCACCCAACTTTTTTGGTGTATCTCTATAACTAATAGTATAGATTACGCTCACAGCGTTATACACCACCCCAGTGGAAGATAAACCAACTAAAAGTGATTATTTTTGAAGAATTTTATGATATACTGAGTATGTCAGAAGTGATTTTACAATGGCTTTGGAAACAACAGCTACCTTTATAGGTCATAATGAGTGCTATGGATTATCTGAGGATAAGCTCAAAGAAGCGATAAGAGGACTGATTGAAAATGGTGTTACAGATTTTCTCAGCGGAGGACAAGGCGGCTTTGACCGGCTGTGCGGTCTTTGCGTCTATGAACTCAAAAAAGAGTATCCGCATATCAACAATTATCTTGTTATTCCTTATCTGCCTTTCAATGTCTACAACAAAGAGCTTTTCGACTCGATTATATATCCCGATGGGTTTGAGAAATATCATTTCAAATCAGCTATCCCCGCACGGAACAGGTATATGATGGATAATTCAGGCTATGCCATTTGTTTCGTTACACATTCTTGGGGCGGTGCAGCCAAGACCTTCGAAAGAGCCAAGAGGAAAAAGCTCCGAATAATCAATTTAGAAGAAAAAGAGAATGGGGAAAGATGGGTTGATTTTCAGTAACAGATTTGAACAGCCAGATTTTAACGAGATATTGAAAGCGGTGGAGCAGAACCACCCAAAGGAGAAACGGCTGGCTGATAAAGATAGATTTATAAATGCTGTCCGTAAGCTTTCAGAGGAATATGAAATTGATGCAGATATGAAAGAAATCGACGCCGGATATGTCGCAGCCTTGTATATGCACTGTACTTTATATTCGGGATATATGAAAAAACTCCTGAATGTTATTTTTGTTCTTGCTGACGATTTCTCCGTTACCATAAGCAGAGAAAATAAAAACTACGATTATGTGCTTATCTTTACTTACCATACACATAATGTTTATTTGAAAAACCGAGAAATAACCGATTTTTCATAATGTACTTGATGGCTACTCAAACGAGCAGCCATCTTTTTTAATATGCCGGGATACCGTATCCGTAGATAACCGAACTTCCGACAGGGTATGTCTTAGTTCTGCAAGTATTGCCGGAGTTGCCCTCAACGGTATAGACTGTTCCGTTTTCGCATTTCTGAACAATACCGGTGTGGTCTGTCACACCGTCGCCCTCCC